>JAESFZ010000043.1_pt1 | contig 244376 bp, 244 predicted proteins | sample 9269561 | NCBI WGS metagenome assembly JAESFZ01 (sample SAMN14515552, study PRJNA621657) | algae metagenome | isolation source: Tildeniella nuda ZEHNDER 1965/U140 and co-occurring heterotrophs from wet... | place: Switzerland: Stansstaad, Zurih | collected 1965-01-01 | reverse complement strand
GGCCATATCGACGACGACGGCCATATCGTCATCACCGACCGCAAGAAGGACATCATCGTCAACGACAAGGGCGACAATGTCGCGCCGCAGCGCGTCGAGGGCATGCTGACGCTCCAGCCCGAAATCCTGCAGGCGATGGTGTACGGCGACCGGCGGCCGCATCTCGTCGGGCTGATCGTTCCCGATCCCGAATGGGCGGGCGAATGGGCGGCGGCCAACGGCCGCGCCAACGACGATGCGGTGCTGCGAAACGATGCCGATTTCCGGCGCGCGGTGATGGCGGCGGTCGACCGCGTCAACACGCAGCTGTCGGTGATCGAGAAGGTCCGCCGCATCACGCTCGCCGACGAGCCGTTCACCGTCGAGAACGAGATGATGACGCCGTCGCTGAAGATCCGGCGGCACGTCATCCGGCAGGCCTATGGCGCCAGGCTGGACGCGCTTTACGGGTAGGTCGCGGGCGCCGGCCTCGGGCTGAGGGCTGCGCGTTACAGCACCGACACCCTGAAGCGCGTCTCGAGCGCGAAGCGTTCGCCGGGCGCGAGGATCGCCAGCCCCGGAAGCGCCGCGTCGTTGAGCGCGTCGGTCGGGTGGGTGACGCCCTCGATGCAGGCGATGGCCTGATCGGGCGGCGAATAGACCACCAGCCATTTGGCGGGTGCGCTCGCGGTCATCGTCAGCGCCAGCCCGCGCTCGGGCCATTCGAGGCGCGCGCGCCCGTCCCAGCCCGAGAAGACGTTGTCGGTGGTGGTCGGCGCATGCAGGCGGTCGCTCCAGTCGTCGCGCGCCTCGTCGACATGCGCGGTCGGCATGATGAAGCCGTCGGTCTCCCACCAGCCGTCGAGGCGGGCGATCAGCCGCATGCCCGGCGTCTTCGGAAAATAGGGGTGATGGCCGAGCCCGGCGGGCATCCGCCGGTCGGAGCGGTTCTCGACCGACAGCCGCAGGTCGAAGCCGTCGTCGGCGAGCGTGAACAGCTGCTCGGCGCGGTAGGCCCAGGGCCAGTCGGCGGCCGCATGGTCGAACGACAGCATCGCCGAGCTGGCGTCGCGCGCCGCGACCGTCCAGGGCGCCTGCCAGCCATGGCCGTGGATGGCGTGCGGATGGTCGCCGAAATTGCGCGGCAGCGCCACGTCGCGGCCGTCGAAGCGGAAGCGGCCGTGCGCGATGCGGTTCGACCAGGGCACGAGCGGGAAGCTCGCGAGGCCGAGCGGGTCGCGGCTGGCGAGCGCCGCCTCGCTCGCCGGGCGCATGACGTCGGCGTCCTGCCACTGGAAGCCGGCGATGCCGCCGCCGACCGCGGGCGCGAGCCTCAGGCAGGTGTCGCCGCGGGCGAGATCGAGGAGGTCCATTCGTTGCTTTCTTCCGTCGTCCCGGCGGGCGGATGAGCCCTTAGCCCGCGTAGAGCGGCATCGCGATGCCCGTCGCGCCGGGATCGATCAGCTCGAACAGCCCACCCGCCAGCGCATGCGGCCCGCGCCGGTCGAGACCGTCCGCCGCCGAGGTGACGAACAGCCGGTCGAGCGCGTCGCCGGCGAACGCCAGGCTGGTCACCTGCAGCGCCGGCACCCGCCGCTCGCCGAGCAGCGTACCGTCGGGGGCATAGCGGCGCACGCCGCCGCCGCCCCAGAAGGCGATCCACAGGCAGTCGTCCCGATCGACGGTCATCCCGTCGGGATTGCCCGGCGTCTCGTCGCCGAAGCGCAGGAAATCGCGCTTGCCCGAGACGCCGCCGTCGGCGGCGAGGTCGAAGGCGTAGACCGTCCGCTCGCGCGTGTCAGTATGGTACATGATCCGCCCGTCGAGGCTGAACGCCGGTCCGTTGCTGATCGCGTAGCCGTCGTCGACCCGCGTCACCCGGCGGTCGCAATCGAGCCGGTAGAGCGCGCCGCTCGCCGCCTGCTTGGCGTCGTCCATCGTCCCCGACCAGAAGCGGCCTGCCGGATCGATCTTGCCGTCGTTCGAGCGGTTGCCCGGCCGGTCGGGCTCGGTGACGTGGAACAGATCGTAGCGATCGGCCGCCGGGTCGATCGTCGCGAATCCCGCCTCGCCATGCGCGACGAAGCCGCCGGCGGCGCGCGGCCAGATCGCGCTGACGCGCCACGGCGGCGCGAAGCTCGCGTGCGCGCCGTCGGCGACTGCATAGCGGTGGATCGCCGGCGCCTCGATGTCGACGAACCAGACGCAGCCGTCGCGCGCGTCCCACACCGGCCCCTCGCCCAGCTTCGCGCCGATTTCCCAGACACATCGCGTCGCATCGCTCGTCATGCCGCCTCGCTTCATCGGACCTCGCGTGCTTTGCAACGCACCGCGGCCGCCGCCGATCCGGATCGGCGGAACGCGCCCGCCATCGCGTCGTTAGCGACAAGGGGCCTCGAGCCCCGGGGGTGAGCGGAGCGACGAATGACCGATGGACCCGCCGGCGGCCTCCCGCCCGATGAAGGCCCGCCAAAGCCCGGCGCGCGCCAGCCCGAGCGACCCGACCTGCGCTCGGCGCACAGCTATGGCAAGCTCGACAAGGACGGCTTCATCCACCGCAGCTGGATGAAGAACCAGGGCTTCCCCGACCGGGTGTTCGACGGCCGGCCCGTCATCGGCATCTGCCAGACCTTCTCCGAGTTCAACCCCTGCCACAGCCATCTGCGCGACATCGCCGAGGCGGTGAAGCGCGGCGTGTGGGAGGCGGGCGGCCTGCCGCTCGAATTCCCGACGATCTCGCTCGGCGAGACGCAGATGCGCCCGACCGCGATGCTGTTCCGCAACCTGATGGCGATGGACGTCGAGGAATCGATCCGCGGCTATGCGATGGACGGCGTCATCCTGCTCGGCAATTGCGACAAGAACACCCCGGCGATGCTGATGGGCGCGGCGAGCGTCGACCTGCCGGCGATCCACATCGCCTCGGGCCCGATGCTCAACGGCAAGTATCGCGGCCAGGACATCGGCTCGGGCACCGACGTCTGGCGCTTCTCGGAGGCGGTGCGCGCCGGCGAGATGACGCTCGCCGACTTCCTCGCCGCCGAGGGCGGGATGAGCCGCTCGCCCGGCACCTGCATGACGATGGGCACCGCCTCGACGATGGCGTGCATCGTCGAGGCGATGGGGCTGTCGCTGCCCTACAACGGCACCCTTCCCGGCGTCGACGCGCGCCGCAAGGCGATGTCGCACCTGGCGGGCATCCGCATCGTCGAGCTGGTGAAGGCGGGGGCCAAGCTCTCCGACGTCATGACCCGCGCCGCGTTCGAGAACGGCATCCGTGCCTGCGCGGCGATCGGCGGGTCAACCAACGCCGTCATCCACCTCATCGCGATGGCGGGCCGCGCGGGGGTGAAGCTCGACCTCGACGACTGGCAGCGGCTCGGCCACGACCTCCCGCTGCTCGTCGACCTGATGCCGTCGGGACGCTTCCTGATGGAGGATTTCCATTATGCCGGCGGCATGCCCGCGCTCATCAAGGAGATGGGCCCCGACCTGTTCGACTATGGCGTTACCGGCGTCTCGGGGCTGAGCTTCGCCGAGATCGCGCAAAGCGCGCGCAACGACAATCCCGAGGTGATCCGGCCGCTGTCGAATCCGGTGCGCGCGCGCGCCGGGATCGCGGTGCTGCGCGGCAACCTCGCCCCCGACGGCGCGATCATCAAGCCGAGCGCCGCGACCCCCGAGCTGCTCACGCATCGTGGCCGCGCCGTGGTGTTCGAAACGATCGAGGACTTCAAGGCGCGGATCGACGACCCCGAGCTCGACATCGACGCCAGCTGCGTGATGGTGCTGAAGGGCTGCGGGCCGAAGGGCTATCCGGGCATGCCCGAGGTCGGCAACATGCCGCTGCCGTCCAAGCTGCTGGCGCAGGGCGTGCGCGACATGGTGCGCGTCTCCGACGCCCGGATGTCGGGGACGGCGTTCGGCACCGTGGTGCTGCACGTGTCGCCCGAATCGCACGCCGGCGGGCCGCTGGCGCTGGTGCGCGACGGCGATGTGATCCGACTCGACGCCGACGCCGGGGTGCTCGACCTCGAGATCACCGACGAAGAGCTGGCGGCGCGGCGCGCGGCGTGGGTCGCGCCGCCGCGCGACTATGACCGCGGCTGGTACGCGCTCTACGTCGATACCGTCACCCAGGCCAGCGAGGGCGCCGACCTCTCCTTCCTGCGCGGCCGGTCGGGCGGCGTCGTCACGCGGGAATCGCATTGATGGCGGCCTTCCTCGCCATCGACTGGGGCACGACGAACCGCCGCGGCTATGTCGTCGATGGCGGCACGGTGCAGCGCGAACATGAGGATGGTCTCGGGATTCTCGAGGTGGCCGCCTCGGGCGTTGGCTTCGAGGCCGCGCTCGCCGAACTGAAGGCCACGCTCGGCTTCGACGGGCTGGTGCTGATGGCCGGCATGGTCGGGTCGAACCGCGGCTGGGTCGAGGCGCCCTATGTGCGCTGCCCGGCGGGCCTCGACGACCTCGCGGCCCACCTCGCCTGGATCGAGCCGGGCCGGGTCGCGATCGTCCCCGGCCTCTCGTTGCTCGAGCCGCCGATCGCCGACGTGATGCGCGGCGAGGAGGTGCAGATCCTCGGCGCGATCGCCGACGGCTCGCTGCCGGCGCGCGGCCTCGTCTGCCATCCGGGCACGCACAACAAGTGGATCGAGATCGAGGACGGCGGCATCGTCGCGTTCCGGACGGTGATGACCGGCGAGCTGTTCAACCTGCTCAGGAAGCACAGCATCCTGTCCGACCTGCTCGACGCCGAAGCCGAACCCGGTCCGGCCTTCTGCGCGGGCGTCGACCACGGCCTCGCCAACGCCGACCTCACCGCCGAACTGTTCCAGGTTCGCGCCCGCGTGCTGCTCGGGCAGGCGGCGCGCGGCGATGCGGCTGCCTATGTCAGCGGCCTGCTGATCGGCAATGACCTCAAGGTCGGGCTCGGGCGGCAGCGCCACGATCATGTCCATGTCGTCGGGCGGCCCGAGCTGACGCGGCTGTTCGCCGCCGCGCTGGCGCAGACCGGGCGCGCGACGACCGAGATCGACGGCGACGGCGCCTTCGTCGCCGGTCTCAGCCGGCTGGCGGAGAAATGTTCATGAGCGACGTCGACGCCTTCCGGTCGCATCTCGCCGAGATGCCGCTGATCGCCATCATCCGCGGGGTGACCCCCGAGGAGATCGACGGCGTCGGCGCCGCGCTGCTCGACGCCGGTTTCCGCCTCATCGAGGTGCCGTTGAACTCGCCCGATGCCTTGGCCAGCATCGAGCGGCTGGCCAGGCTCGCCGGCAGCCGCGCGATGATCGGCGCGGGGACGGTGCTGTCGGCGGCCGACGTCGGCCGCGTCGCCGACGCGGGCGGGCGCCTCGTCGTCGCGCCCAACAGCGACGCGCAGGTGATCGCCGCGACGGTCGCTGCCGGCCTCGTGTCGGTGCCGGGCTATTTCACCCCGAGCGAAGCCTTCGCGGCCATCGCGGCGGGCGCCCATGCGCTGAAGCTGTTTCCGGCCGAAGCCGCCGCGCCGGCGGTGGTCAGGGCGCAGCTCGCCGTGCTCCCCCGCGAGGTGCCGCTGATCGTCGTCGGCGGCATCCGCCCCGACAACATGCAGCCCTATGTCGAGGCCGGCGCCCGCGGCTTCGGCCTGGGATCGAGCCTCTACCGCCCCGGGATGGCGGCCGGCGAAGTCGCCGCCGCGGCGCGCGCCTTCGTCGCGGCCGTCACCGCCCTTCGCTGATCTTCCGAAAGGACGCCGTCATGGCCACTATTCTCGCCCAGGCCCCGGAGAATCTGTGGCGCCAGCCGACGCGCGCGCGCGTGTCGCTCGACGGCGTCTGGGATTTCCGGCTCGATCGCGAGGAGCAATGGCGCGCCATCCAGGTGCCCGGCGTCTGGCAGGCGCAGTTCGACGATCTGCGCGAGACGCACGGCGTGACTTGGTACCGCCGCAACTTCACCGTGCCCGCGGGCTTTCGCGGGCGGCATGTCGTGCTGGGGTTCGGCGCGGTCAACTATCTCGCCGAGGTCTATGTCAACGGCCGGCTCGTCTGCCGCCACGAGGGCGGCTATCTCGCGTTCGAGGCGCGGCTCGATCCCGAACTGCTGTGGGAGGACAATCTCCTCGAGGTCAGGGTCACGCTGCCGTCGAACGACATGGCGGAATTTCCCGACCACCCGTTCCAGGAAATCCCGCACGGCAAGCAGAGCTGGTACGGCCCGATGGGCGGCATCTGGCAATCGGTCTGGCTCGAGGCGCGCGCCGCGGCGCACTTCGAGGCGGTCCGGCTCGACGCCGATCTCGGCGACGGCAGCGTCGAGGTGGACGTCGGCATCGCCGCCGATGGCCCCGACATGGCGCTCACGCTGTCGGTCTTCGGGCCGGACGGCCGGCTGGTGACCAGCGAGGTGGTGCACGGCGCCGCCGCGCGCGGCAGCCCGCGGCGGCTCGCCGTCGCCGAACCGCTCGCCTGGTCGCCCGACCAGCCCAACCTCTACCGGCTGGTGGTCGATCTCCATCGCGATCGCGAGCTGCTCGACACCTATTCGCTGCGCTTCGGCTTCCGCACGATCGAGGCGCGCGACGGCCGCTTCTTCCTCAACGGCCAGCCCTTCTACATGCGCTGCGCGCTCGACCAGGACTATTATCCCGAGGGGCTCTACACGCTGCCGTCGCGCGACTATCTCGTCGACCAGATGCGCAAGGCCAAGCAGCTCGGCCTCAACACGGTGCGCTGCCACATCAAGGTGCCCGATCCGCTCTACTATGACGTCTGCGACGAGCTCGGCATCCTCGTCTGGACCGAATTTCCCAATTTCGAACGCTTCAGCGAAAAGGCCGCCGCGCGCGCCAGAGAGACCGCCGAAGGCATCATCGCGCGCGACGGCCACCATCCCTCGATCATCGCCTGGACGATCATCAACGAGGACTGGGGCACGCGGCTCACCGAGAATCCCGAACACCGCCAGTGGCTGATCGCGCAATATGACTGGCTGAAGACCTATGAGCCGAAGCGGCTGGCGGTCGATAATTCGGCCTGCTTCCCCAATTTCCACGTCAAGACCGACATCGAGGACTATCATTACTACCGCGGCATCCCCGACCGTCGCGGCGAATGGGACGAGCTGACGCGCAGCTTCGCCGCGCGCGAGGGCTGGACCTTCAGCCCCTATGGCGATGCGCAGCCGCGCGGCGACGAGCCGCTGGTCTGCTCCGAATTCGGCATCTGGGGGCTGCCCAACCCGCGCGACCTGCGGCGCGGCGGCACCGTGGACCCCTGGTGGTTCGAGACCGGGCAGAACTGGGGCGAGGGCGTCGCCTATCCGCGCGGCATCGAGGGGCGCTACCGCGCCTCGTTCCTCGATCGCGCCTTCGGCAGCTTCGACGCCTTCATCGAGGCGACGCAATGGTATCAGTGGATGGGGCTCAAATATCAGATCGAGAGCCTGCGCCGGCACGCCGCGATCCAGGGCTATGTCATCACCGAGCTGACCGACATCTACTGGGAATCGAACGGGCTGATGGACATGGAGCGCAACCTGCGCGTCTTCCACGAGCCCTTCGCGCATCTCAGCGCCGATCTCGTCGTGCTGCCGGGCTTCACCCGCTGGGCCTATTGGACCGGCGAGCGCCTCGCCTTCGATCCGCGCGTCGCCACCGGCGGCGCGGCGCTGGCGCCGGGCGCGGTCGTCGAATGGGAGCTGCAGCCCTATGGCCTCGCCGGCCGCGTCGCGGCGCCCGCCGCGGCGCCGGGGGAGGTCGTCGAGCTGCCGGCGATCGACATCGCGCTGCCACCGCTCGACGCCGCCGTCGAGGCGCGGCTGTCGTTCGCGCTCCGGGACGGGCGCGGCAATCTGCTGGCGCGCAACTACGAGAAATTCGCCGTCTACCCGCCGGTGGTGGCGATGACCGACGTCGCCGCGACGGTCTGGGCGCCCGATGCGGCGCTCGCCGAACGGCTCGCCGCGCTCGGACTGACGCTGACCGACGATGCCGAGGCCGCCGACCTGCTGGTGATGCGGCTGATGGACAGCTTCGCGGTCGAGGCGGTGCGGCGCGGCAAGCGCGCGCTCGTCGTCTACGAGGAGGGCGACAGCCGCTGGCTGCGTTCCGATACGCCGACCTCGATCCTCCCGGTTCAATATATGATGCACGAGGCTTTCCCCGGCATCTTCGCGCAGGACCGCGAACATCATGTCTTCCGCAGCGACTGGATCACCGCCTTCGCCTGGCTGCGGCGCAGCGGGCTGTTCGCCGACATGCCCGGCGATCCGATGTTCGACATGTCGTTCGAGAAGGTGGTGCCGCGCCATGTCATGTTCGGCATGAAACCCTGGGAGTTCGAGGCGCATGTCCATGCCGGGCTCGTCGTCGGCTGGGCGCACAAGGCCTCGGCGCTGCTCTGCGAGCGCTGGTTCGGGCGCGGCAAGGCGGTGCTCACCACCTTCCGCGTCAGCGCCGAGCCGACGGGCAGCGACCCGGTGGCGACGGTGCTGCTGTCGAAGCTGGTGCGGCAGGCGCTGTCGGGCTGACGTCTCCCCGGCCAGCGAGAATTAAGCGTATCGCTTAGCGCTTTGTTTACGGCGTTGGCCGCATCGTCGACCGACGACTTCAGCGGCGAGGCGATGCACGACGACAATTTCCGCGATCGGGCCACTGCCTTCGCTGCCGGCGCGGGATCGGTGGTGCTCATCCTCGCGCTGCTCGCCACCGGCGTCGCCGAAAAGCTCGACTCGGCGGGCGGGCTGGCGCGCGAGCAGGCGATCGAGGCGATCGTGCTGTCGGTCCTCTGCGCCTGCGTCACCGCGCTGGCGACGATGCGGGCGCTCGAGCCGATCGCCGCCGCGCTCGACTCGGTACTGGTGGCGCTGCGCGACGCGGCGGGCGGCGATCTGCGCATCGGCTTCGGCCGGGCCGCCGAACTGGTGCTGCCGCACCTCGTCGCCTCGCTCGAGGTGCTGCTGCGCCGCGTGCGGTCGAGCATCGACAACATCCAGCGGCTCGCGCTGCACGATCCGGTCACCGACCTGCCCAACCGCATCCATTTCCGCCGCCTCGTCGAGGCGCATCTCCACGCCGGCCGGCCGGCGGGCGCGCTGCTCTTCATCGACCTCGATCGCTTCAAGGCGGTCAACGACAGCCTCGGCCACGCGCAGGGCGATGCGCTGCTCGGCATGTTCGCGGCGCGGATGCGCGTGCTGCTCGCGGTCGGCAGCGGCCCGGCGATCCTGGCGCGGCTGGCCGGCGACGAATTCACCGTGCTGCTGCCCGATACCGACTCGGCCGAGGGCGCCGCTGCGGTGGCGACCGACATCCTGCGCGCGCTCGAGGAGCCGTTCGATCTCGCCGGCCAGTCGGTGGTGATCAATGCGTCGATCGGCGTCGCCTGCCTGCCGCGCGACGGCAGCGACTATGACACGCTGATGCGCAACGCCGACACCGCGATGTATCATGCCAAGGCGCTGGGGCGGAACCAGCACCATGAATATTCGGCCGAGCTGAGCAAGGTGGCGCGCGACCGGCTGAAGCTCGAGGCGCAGCTGCGCGAGGCGCTGCACGCCGGCCAGTTCGAGCTTTACTTCCAGCCGCAGGTCCATGCCGAGAGCGGCGCGCTGGTCTGCGCCGAGGCGCTGCTGCGCTGGCACCACCCGACGCAGGGGCTGCGGCTCCCCGGCAGCTTCATCGACGTCGCCGAGGAATCGGGGCTGATCGTCGAGATGGGCAGCTGGGTGATCGACCGGACGGTCGCGACGGCGGCGGCCTGGGCGGCGGCGGGGATCGACTGCCGGCTGAGCTGCAACGTGTCGCCGCGCCAGATCGCGCGCCCCGACTTCGTCGCGCATGTCCGCGACTGCCTCGCCCGCCACGCCGTCGCCGCCGGTCGCGTCGAGCTCGAGATCACCGAATCGCTGGTCATGTCGAACGACGCCGCGACGATCGACACCATCGCCGCGCTGCGCGCGCTCGGCGTGTCGATCGCCATCGACGATTTCGGCACCGGCTATTCCAATCTCGCGCGGCTGAAGCGACTGCCCATCGATCGCCTCAAGATCGACCGGTCGCTGATCCAGGACGTCGCCTACAGCGCCGACGCGCGCACCATCGTCAACGCCATCGTCTCGCTGAGCCACGGCCTCGGCTACGACTGCGTCGCCGAAGGGGTCGAAACCGCGCTGCAGGCCGACATCCTGAGCGTCATCGGCTGCGAGCTGCTGCAGGGCTATTCGATCGCCGAGCCGACCGACGAGGCGCGCTTCCTCGCCTGGGCGGCGGCGCGCGCCGGGCGGACGGCGCAGGCGCAGGTCGCGCGATAGTTCATCCTCGCCGTGCAGCGGCGGACGGGCTCCAGCGCGATACGATCCACAGGCTGAGGCCGGGCGGCAGATCGGCCGGGCGCTCCCCCGCGACGATCCGAACCGCGTCGCGCCGCGCCCGGTCGAGCACGGCGGCGGGGGCTGCCTCGGTGTGGAAGATCGTATCGGCCTGCGACAGCGCGCGAAGCTGGCGCAGGGTCAGCTCGTCGGGATCGTCGCTGGTCAGCGCGATGACGATCAGCTGGGGCTCGGCCCTGCCGCTGCCCGCCAGCTCGGCGTCGATCGCCGCATCGACATCGGCGGCGGGACCGAAGGGGTCGAGCGCGCCGCCGCTCGCCAGCAGCCGGTCCCAGAAGCGGCGGCGCTGGTCGGCGCCCGGCAGCTGCGCCGCCAGCCCCTTCCGGCGCGCGCCGATGCCGCGCGCCAGCGCGCCGAGCGCGGCGGGCAGCAGCGCTTCGAATCGCTCGCGCAGCACCTTCGCCAGCGTCGCCGAGGCGCCGTTGGTGCCGATCGCCACCACCACCGGCGAGCGGTCGACGATCGCGGGGACGAGGAAGTCGCACAGGTCGGGGCGATCGACGACGTTGACCATCAGCCCCTGCGTCCTGAGGTCGGCGGCGGCGGCTTCGGCGGCGACGCCGTCGAGGGCAACGAACGCCAGTCGCGCGTCGCCCGGTTCGCCGACGACGCGGCCGCCGGCGCTTTCGATCAGCCGGCGCTTCGCCTCGGCCATCGGTCCGTCGCCGAGCAGCAGCACGTCGCGCCCGTCGAGATCGAAGAACAGCGGCAGTCGGTCCATCGCGACCTAGAATGCCGGATCGTCGGCGCTCTCGCTATGGATGCCGCATTCGTTCTTGTCCCAGCCGCGCCAGCGCCCGGCGCGCGGGTCCTCGCCCGGCTGGACGCGGCTGGTGCAGGGACTGCAGCCGATCGACGGATAGCCTTGCGCCACCATCGGGTGCGGCGGCAGCGCGTGCGTCGCGAAATAGCCGTCGAGGTCGGCCTTCGACCAGCCGGCGAGCGGGTTGATCTTGAGCTTGCCCTCGTCGAGCTCGACGCGCGGGATGCCGGCGCGGCCCTGCTGGAACGCCTTGCGGCCCGAGACCCAGGCATCGAAGCCGGCGAGCGCGCGACGCAGCGGCTCGACCTTCCTGATCTCGCAGCAGCCATCGGGGTCGTAGGACCAGCGCAGCCCGGTCGCGTCGCGCTGCGCCAGCACATAGGGGTCGGGGCGCACGACGCGCAGGTCGGTGAAGCCCAGCCGCTCGGCGAGCTCGTCGCGGTAGGCGAGCGTGTCGCCGAACATCTTCTGCGTGTTGACGAAGATCAGCGGGATGTCGCGGTCGATCTGCGCGATCAGGTGGAGCAGCACCGCCGATTCGGCGCCGAAGGACGAGACGACCGCGACGCGGCCGGGTACCGTCTCGCGCAGCAGCCTTTCGAGCATCGCCGGCGTATCGAGGCCGGCGAGCTGCGCGTCGATCGCCGCCACCGCGGCGGCATCGAACGCCGGCGCGGTGTCGATGCGGTCGAGCGCGCGCGCCGGCTCAGCCATGCCGGAGCTTCCACACCGGCGGCCGCCCGTCGGCGGCGCCCTGGTAGACATGCGCATAGCGGTTGAGCGCGCGCTCGACGGCGGCGGGGTCGAGCGCCTTTTCGGGGGCGAAGCTGTCGAAGCCGGTGCGGCGCATGAACCACAGCTGGTCGACGAGCACGTCGCCGGCGGCGCGCAGCTCGCCGGTGTATCCCGCCTCGCGCAGGATGCGCGCCGCCGAATAGCCGCGGCCGTCGCGGAAGCTCGGGAAAGCGATCTCGACGAGCCGCAGCCGCTCGAGGAAGGGCAGCAGCCGGCGCACGTCCTCGCCCGCCTCGATGCGCACCGCGGTGGCGTTCGACTGGTCGAGGAAGCCGTCGAGCGTGGTACCCGGCTCGTCGACCGGCGCGTCGTCGCGGAAGCGAAGCTCAACCATAGACCGCGGCCTTGAAGGGATCGACGCCGACGCGGCGATAGGTGTCGAGGAAGCGTTCGCCGTCGGTGCGAAGCTCGCGGTAGCGGCCGAGGACCTTGTCGACCGCCTCGACGACACCGTCCTGCGAGAAGCCGGGGCCGATGATCTTGGCCAGGCTGGCGTCCTCCGCCCCCGAGCCGCCGAGCAGCAGCTGGTAATTCTCCTCGCCCTTCCGGTCGACGCCGAGGATGCCGATGTGGCCGGCATGGTGATGGCCGCAGGCGTTGATGCAGCCCGAGATCTTGATCTTAAGCTCGCCGAGGTCGCGCTCGATCGGCGCCAGCCGCTCGGCGAGCGCCTGCGCGACCGGGATCGAGCGGGCGTTGGCGAGGCTGCAATAGTCGAGCCCCGGGCAGGCGATGATGTCCGAGGCGAGGTCGAGGTTGGCGTTGGCCAGACCCGCCTCGGCGAGCGCCTGCCACAGCGCGTACAGATCGGCCTTGCGGACGTGCGGCAGCACGAGGTTCTGCGCATGCGTGACGCGGATCTCGTCGAAGCTGTAGCGTTCGGCGAGGTCGGCGATCAGGTCGATCTGCGCCGACGAGGCATCGCCGGGGATGCCGCCGACCGGCTTCAGGCTGATCGTGGCGATCGCATAGCCCGGCGCCTTGTGGGCATGGACGTTCTGCTTGACCCAGAGCGCGAAATCGGGGTCCGAAAGGTCGATGGCGTCGGCGAGGCCGGTCTCGAACGCCGGCGGCGCGAAATGGCGCTCGATGCGATCGATCTCGGCGAGCGGCGCGTCGATGCCGAGCGGCAGGATCTCCTGCCATTCCGCCTCCACCTGCCGCGCGAATTCCTCGGCGCCGAGTTCGGTGACGAGGATCTTGATGCGCGCCTTGTAGATGTTGTCGCGCCGGCCGTAGCGATTGTAGACCCTGAGGATCGCCTCCTGGTAGCTCAGGAAATGCTGCGCCGGCAGGAAGTCCTTGATGCAGGCGCCGATGATCGGCGTGCGGCCCATGCCGCCGCCGACGAACACCTTGAAGCCGAGCTCGCCGTCCTGCTTCATCAGCTGCAGCCCGATGTCGTGCAGCTGGATCGCGGCGCGGTCGGTGTCGCTGCCGACCACCGCGATCTTGAACTTGCGCGGCAGGTAGCTGAACTCGGGATGGAAGCTCGACCATTGCCGCAGCAGCTCGGCCCACGGCCGCGGGTCGCCGACCTCGTCGGCGGCGGCGCCGGCGAACTGGTCCGACGAGATGTTGCGGATGCAGTTGCCGCTGGTCTGGATGGCGTGCATCTCGACCGAGGCGAGGTCGGCGAGGATGTCGCCCGCCTCCTCGAGCTTGATCCAGTTGTACTGGATGTTCTGCCGCGTGGTGAAATGGCCATAGTCGCGGTCGTACTTGCGCGCGATGTGCGCGAGCATCCGCATCTGCCGCCCGTCGAGCGTGCCATAGGGGATGGCGACGCGCAGCATATAGGCGTGGAGCTGGAGGTAGAGGCCGTTCTTCAGCCGCAGCGGCTTGAACTGGTCCTCCGACAGCTCGCCGGCGAGACGGCGCGCCACCTGGTCGCGGAATTCGTCGACGCGGGCGTCGACGATCGCCTGGTCATATTGGTCGTAGCGGTACATGGGCTTCGCCTTCAGATCACATAGCTGCCGGCGCCCGGATCGCGGGTGAGCGCCAGGTCGTCGCGGACGGTCGGACCGATGCTGCGCACCCGGTCCTTGATATGCGCGGGGACGGGACCGTCGGGGCCGTCGGTCGCTTCGATGACATAGGGGGCGTTGACGCGGCGCGCCGCCTCCTCGGCGGCGGCGATCGCCGCGCCATGCTCGTCGACGTCGACCGCGTCGGCGACGAAGCGGCTCCAGCCCTCGCCGGTCCACCAGACGACGGCGCCCGAGCCGAGGTCGTTGCCCGTCAGGATCTTCATGCCAGGACCTCCGCGCGCGCCGCATAGCCCGCCAGCAGATCCTCGCAGTCGCCGAGCAGCGCCACCTCGCCGATCACCAGCACCGCGGGGCTGCGCACCGCCATGCGCTCGACCGCGCCGCCGAGGTCGGCGAGCAGCGTGCGGAACGAGCGCGCGCCGGGGAGCGTGCCGCGCTCGAGGATGGCGACGGGCGTCTCGGGCGACAGCCCGTCGGCCATCAGCTTGTCGGCGATGGCGCCGGCGGTGGCGACGCCCATGTAGACGACGAGCGTGCGGTCGGGGCCGGCGAGCCCCGTCCAGTCCTGCTCGGCGAGGCCCTTGCACTGGCCGGCGACGAAGCTGACCGTCGAGGCATGGTCGCGGTGCGTCAGCGGCACCATCGCCGCCGCGGCGCAGCCGAGCGCCGCCGAGACGCCGGGGACGACCTCGACGGGAAGGCCGGCGGCGCGCACTGCCTCGACCTCCTCGCCGCCGCGCCCGAAGATGAACGGATCGCCGCCCTTCAGCCGGACGACGATCGCGCCGGTCTGCACATGCGCGACGACCAGCGCGTTGATCGCCTCCTGCGGCAGCGTGTGGCGCGCGCGCGACTTCGCCACCGAGATGCGGATGGCGCTCGCGGGGGCGAGATCGAGCACGCGCGCGTCGACGAGCCCGTCGTGGACGACGACGTCGGCCATGCCGAGCGCCCGCACCGCCTTGACGGTGAGCAGATCGGGATCGCCGGGTCCGGCGCCGACGAGAATGGCGCGCCCGCGCGCCTGGGGATCGAGTTTGGTCGCCATGAGGATCGGCCTTTGCTGAAGCCGTCCTAGATGCGCGCGCGGGCGCCAAGGGCCAAACAAGGCTTTCTTGGCACCGGGTTAGCGGAGCTTGTTGGGTGGGTTCGAAGGCGCGGCGCAAGGGGCAAGGACCGGCGCCAAAAGCGCGAGGAATTCGGCACGCGCCAAGGCGGCCCTCTCCCCGGCGGGGAGAGGGCCTTCGGCCGCTACAGGATGAACTTCGACAGGTCGTTGTCCTTGACGATCGCGTTGAGCTGCTTCTCGACATAGGCGCGGTCGACGACGACCTTGTCGCCCTTGCGCTCCGACGCGTCGAAGCTGACGTCCTCGAGCAATTTCTCCATCACCGTCTGCAGCCGCCGCGCGCCGATGTTCTCGACGCGGTCGTTGACGTCGGCGGCCATGGAGGCGATCGACTCGATGCCGTCCTCGCTGAATTCCAGCGCGACGCCCTCGGTGCCGATCAGCGCGACATATTGCTTGATCAGCGACGCCTCGGTGTCGGTGAGGATGCGCTTGAAATCGTCCTTGCCGAGGCCGGTGAGCTCGACGCGGATCGGCAGCCGGCCCTGCAGCTCGGGCAGCAGGTCGGAGGGCTTCGAGGTGTGGAAGGCGCCCGAGGCGATGAACAGGATATGGTCCGACTTCACCGGGCCATATTTGGTCGCCACCGTCGTGCCCTCGATCAGCGGCAGCAGGTCGCGCTGCACGCCTTCGCGGCTGACCGAGCCGCCGCGCACGTCGGAGACGGCGATCTTGTCGATCTCGTCGAGGAAGACGATGCCGTTCTGCTCGGCGGCGCGGATCGCCTCGCGGACCACCTCGTCCTGGTCCAGCCGCTTGTCGCTCTCCTCGGCGACGAGCACCTCCCAGGCCGCCTCGACGCTCATCTTGCGGCGCTTGGTGCGCGTGCCGAACGCCTTGCCGAACATGTCGGAGAGGTTGATCATCCCGACCTGCCCGGGCTGCATGCCCGGGATGTCGAACGGCATCTGCTGCCCCGAATCCTCGACCTCGATCTCGATCTCGCGCCCGGCCAGCTGCTTGTTGACGAACTTGGCGCGGAAGGCGTTGCGCGTCGCCTCGGAGGCGTCCTTGCCGACGAGCGCGTCCATCAGCCGCGTTTCGGCGGCGGCCTCGGCGGCCTCCCTGACGCCGGCGCGCTTGCCTTCGCGCACCAGCCGGATCGACTCCTCGACGAGGTCGCGGACGATCGAATCGACGTCGCGGCCGACGTAGCCGACCTCGGTGAACTTGGTCGCCTCGATCTTGATGAACGGCGCCTCGGCGAGCTTGGCCAGCCGGCGGCTGATCTCGGTCTTGCCGCAGCCCGTCGGCCCGATCATCAGGATGTTCTTCGGATTGACCTCGTCGCGGAGATCCGCATCGAGCTGCTGGCGCCGCCAGCGGTTCCGGAGCGCCACCGCGACGGCGCGCTTGGCATCCTTCTGCCCGACGATGAAGCGGTCGAGCGCCGCGACGACCGCGGTCGGCGTCAGCGCGGCGACGGGGGTGGCGTTGTCGATGTTGATCGGGGACGCATCGTTCACCGGGCGGACTCCAGGCTTTCGAGGATGACATTCTCGTTGGTGTAGACGCAGACCTCGGCGGCGATCTTCATCGCCCGCCGCGCGATCGCCTCGGCGTCGAGGTCGTCGATATCGATCAGCGCCCGGGCCGCGGCGAGCGCATAATTGCCGCCCGAGCCGATCGCGGCGATGCCGTCGGACGGCTCGAGCACGTCGCCGTTGCCGGTGAGGATCAGCGTCACGTCCTTGTCGGCGACCGCCATCATCGCGTCGAGGCGGCGCAGGTAGCGGTCGGTGCGCCAGTCCTTGGCGAGTTCGACCGAGGCGCGCAGCAGCTGGCCGGGCCAGCGCTCGAGCTTCGATTCGAGCCGGTCGAACAAGGTGAAGGCGTCGGCGGTCGATCCGGCGAAGCCGCCGATCACCGAGCCGTCGGCGCCGAGCCGGCGGACCTTGCGGGCATTGGCCTTGACCACGGTCGAGCCGAGCGAAACCTGGCCGTCGCCGGCGACGACGACGCGGTTGCCCTTGCGCACGGACAGGATGGTAGTGCCATGCCAGGTGGGAGTTTCGGACATGAGGGGTTGAGGGTCCTTCAGGGGGTAGGACCAGCGATATAGGAAGCATAGCCGCAGCTTCAAACGGCGGGCGGTCGCCAAGGGTCTTGCGCTTCGTTGTTGCAGCGCACAAACTCGGCAGCGGAGGGGCCGACAGACGGATGAAGGCGAGTAGCGCGTTCGACGAGATGGGGATCGGCGACGCCGCGCCGCGAGACGCCTATGCGCGGATCAAGCGCTGGCTCGACGAGGCGCCGCCCGAATATCTGCAGACGCGCCGCGCGCAGGCGGAGCTGTTCTTCCGGCGCATCGGCATCACCTTCGCCGTCTATGGCGACGCGCAGGCTGACGAACGGCTGATCCCCTTCGACATCATCCCGCGCGTCATCGCGCGCAGCGAATGGACGCGGCTCGAAAAGGGGCTGGTGCAGCGCGTCGCGGCGCTCAACGCCTTCCTCGCCGACGTCTACGGGCCGCGCGAGATCCTGCGCGCCGGGCTGCTCCCCGAGGAGCTGGTGCTGCGCAACCCGCAATATTGCCTGCCGGTGATCGGCCACCGGCCGCCGCACGGCGTCTATACGCACATCGCCGGCATCGACATCGTGCGCACCGGGCCCGACGATTTCTACGTGCTCGAGGACAATGCCCGCACGCCGTCGGGCGTCTCCTACATGCTCGAGAACCGCGAGGTCATGCTCCGGCTGCTGCCCGAGCTGTTCGACCGCCACCGCGTCGCGCCGGTCGACGACTATCCCGAGACGCTGCTCGCCACCTTGCGGTCGGTGGCGCCGCCCAACTGTCCCGGCGAGCCGACGATCGTCGTGATGACGCCGGGCTTCCACAATTCGGCCTATTACGAACACAGCTTCCTCGCCGACAAGCTCGGGGTCGAGCTGGTCGAGGGCAGCGACCTGTTTGTGCGCGGCGACGTGCTGTTCATGCGCACCACCGAGGGGCCGAAGCGCGTCGACGTCGTCTACCGCCGCGTCGACGACGCCTTCATCGATCCGCTGGTGTTCAATCCCGCCTCGGTGCTCGGCGTGCCCGGGCTGATGAGCGCCTATGCCGCCGGCAACCTCGCCATCGCCAACGCGCCCGGCACCGGCATCGCCGACGACAAGGCGATCTACAGCTACATGCCCGAGATCGTGCGCTTCTACACCGGCGAGGAACCGATCCTCGCCAACGTGCCGACCTGGCGCTGCCGCGAACCCGATTCGCTCGGCCATGTGCTCGACCATCTGAAGGAACTGGTGGTCAAGGAGGTCGACGGGTCGGGCGGCTACGGCATGCTCGTCGGGCCGCACGCCAGCCAGGCGCAGATCGACGAGTTCGCCGCCAAGCTGAAGGCGCAGCCCGACAAGTTCATCGCGCAGCCGACGCTGGCGCTGTCGACCTGCCCGACGCTCGTCGACGAGGGCATCGCGCCGCGCCACGTCGACCTCCGGCCGTTCGTGCTCACCGGCGCCAAGGGCAGCCGCATCGTCCCCGGCGGCCTCACGCGCGTCGCGCTGCAGGCGGGCTCGCTCGTCGTCAACTCGAGCCAGGGCGGCGGCACCAAGGACACCTGGGTGCTCGATGACTAGCGGGAGCGACATATCCTCCCCGGTACGGGGAGGGGGACCCTGCGCAGCAGGGTGGAGGGGTCTCGACGCTGGCACCCCTCCACCGCCTGCGGCGGTCCCCCTCCCCTTGCAGGGGAGGATCGGCACCCCCTCCCCCTGCGGGGGAGGAAAATAGGATGCTGTCCCGCACCGCCGGAAACCTGTTCTGGCTCGGCCGCTACATCGAGCGCGCCGACTTCGTCTCGCGGCTGACCGATGCGACGCTGCGCCTCGCGGCGCTGCCGTCGAGCTATGGCGGCGACGTCGGCGCGTGGAGCGGCGCGCTCACCGCCGCGGGCGTCAACGTCGCCTATGCCGAGCGCCATCCGGTGCTCGAGGAAGCGACCGCACTGCAGTTCCTGTCGCTCGATCCCGACAATCCCTCGTCGATGCGCTGGTGCCTCGAGAAGGCGCGCAACAACGCCCGCGCGGTGCGCACCGCGCTGACCATCGAGACCTGGGAGGCGATCAACGGCGCCTGGCTCGACCTGCAGCGCTTCGGCACGCGGCTCGATTCGCGCCCGACGCTCAACCGGCTGCTCGAGGCGGTGAAGGCGGCGGCGCTGGCGTTCGACGGCGCGACGCACCGTTCGATGCTGCGCGACGACGGCTATTGGTTCATGCGGCTGGGCGCCGCGATCGAGCGCGCCGACAACACCGCGCGGCTGCTCGACGTCAAATATCATCTGCTGCTGCCGCGCGACGAGCCGGTCGGCGGCAGCCTCGACTATTTCCAGTGGACGACGATCCTGCGCACCGTCTCGGCGCTGACCGCCTATCGCCACGTCTACCGCGACGGCGTCAAGCCGTGGCTGGTCGCCGACCTGCTGATCCTCAACCGCAGCATGCCGCGCTCGCTCGCGGCCTGCGCCAGCGACATCGTCCGCTATCTCGACCGGCTGGCCGAAGCGAGCGGCCGGCGCGGCGCCGCGCACCGCCTCGCGGTCACCGCCAGCAACCGGCTGGCGGGGGCGCGCATCGAATCGATCTTCGCCGCCGGGCTGCACGAGTTCATCACCGACTTCACCGCGGAGAATAATCGGCTGGGCAGCACCATCACCGAACAATATCTGTTCTGACATGCGCATCCGCATCGATTACCGCACCACCTATCGCTACCAGTTCGCCGCCAGCGGAATCGTCCAGGCGCTGCGGCTGCGCCCCGGCGTGCACGACGGCCAGCACATCCATCACTGGCGCGTCGACGTCGACATCGACGGCGTAATGCGCGGCAGCCTCGACCCGTTCGGCAACCGGCTCGACATGTTCTATGCCGACGTGCCGGCGATGGCGCTGACGATCAGCGTCGCCGGCGAGGCGGACGTCACCGACACCGCCGGCGTCATCAAGGGCACCGCCGAGCCGCTGCCGCCGGCGATGTTCCTGCGCCAGACGCCGCTGACGCTGCCCGATGCGGCGATCATCGATCTCGCCGAAAGCGCGCGTGCTGCGACGCCGCTCGAATCGCTCCACGCGCTGATGGCGGCGATCCACGGCGGGCTGATCTTCGAGACCGGCGCCACCGATGCGGCGACTCCCGCCACCGCCGCCTTCGCCGCCGGACGCGGCGTCTGCCAGGACTTCGCGCATATCTTCAGCGCCGGCGCGCGGCATCTCGGCATCCCGGCGCGCTATGTGTCGGGGCATCTCGCGCGCGACGAGCAGCAGGGCGCCAGCCACGCCTGGGCCGAAGCGCATATCCCCGATCTCGGCTGGATCGCCTTCGATCCGGCCAACGGCATCTGCACCACCGACGGCTATTTGCGCGTCGCGATCGGTCTCGACTATCTCGATGCGGCGCCGGTGCGCGGCGCGCGGCGCGGCGGCGGCAGCGAATCGCTCGACGTCTCGGTCCAGGCGGTCGACGCGATGCGGCAGAGCCAGAGCTGAAGGGAGTTTCGGGGGCGTGACCTATTGCGTGGGAATGCTGGTACGCGACGGCCTGGTGATGATCGCCGACACGCGCACCAACGCGGGGGTCGACAATATCTCGACCTATCGCAAGCTGCGCGTCCACGGCAACGACGGCAAGCGGCTGATCGGCATCGTGTCGGCGGGCAGCCTGTCGACGACGCAGGGCGCGATGCACCGGCTCACCGCCGGCGTGCCCAACCCCGAGACGGGCGAGCTCGACACGCTCGACACCGTTCCCAACATCTACCGGGCGGCGCTCGCCGCCGGCCGCGCGCTGCGCGAGGCGCGCGACGGCATGGTGAGCCTCGAGCAGGAGGATGTGAACTTCAACGCCAGCCTGCTGGTCGGCGGTTCGATCGGCGGCGAGCCGACGCGGCTGTTCCTCGTCTATTCGGCGGGCAACGCCATCGAGTGCGGCCCCGACACGCCCTATCTGCAGATCGGCGAGAACAAGTATGGCAAGCCGATCATCGAGCGCGCGCTGACCTACGAGACCGATCTCTACGAGGCGGTGAAGATCGGGCTGATCTCGTTCGATTCGACGATGCGCGCCAATCTCGCGGTCGGGCTGCCGCTCGACCTGCTGATCGCCCGCCCCGGGCAGGGGCGCGCCGAGCTGGTGCACCGCATCGACCATAACGACGCCTATTTCCATGATCTGTCGCAGCGCTGGTCGGACGCGCTGGCGCATGCGCGCGCCGAAATCCCGCCGCCGCCCTACGGGCCCGGCCCGCTCGGGCTCGTGCCCAAACGCTGACCGTCAGTGGCGCGGATCGCTGGCGCGGCGCCCGCCGAAACGCGCGGCGGCGCTGCTGCGCCGATCGTCGGCGAGCCCGGCGTCATAGGCGAGCCGCAGCGCTTCGGACAGATTGCCGACGCCCAGCCGGTCCATCATGTCGGCGCGGTGCATCTCGATGGTGCGCGGGCTGACGCCCAGATCCTGCGCGATGATCTTGTTGGGGTGGCCGGCGACGAGGCCCTGCAGCACCTGGCGCTGGCGCGGGCTCAGCTGGCGCAGCCGCTCGCGCGCCGCGTCGGCGCGTTCGTCCGACGGCGACGGCCGCTCCTCGCCGGCGCGCGGGTCGAGCGCGCGGTCGATCGCCGCGAGCAGCGCGTCGGGATCATAGGGCTTCTCGATGAAGTCGGCGGCGCCGGCCTGGATGGCGCGCACCGCGGTCGGCACGTCGCCATAGCCGGTCAGCATGATGACGCGCAGCGGCGATTCGCACTCGCGCAGCCGGTGCAGCACGTCGATGCCCGACAGGCCGGGCATGTTGAGGTCGAGCACCGCGCAGCCGCCGGCGTCGAGGTCGGCGTCGCGCAGGAAGCTCTCGCCCGATTCATAGTCGACCGCGTCGAAGCCCGCGGCGCGCAGCGCCCAGCACGTCGCCTGCCGCACCGCCATGTCGTCGTCGACGACGAAGATGGTGCCGCGCGCCATCATCCCAGATACCCCAGCTGGCCGAGGCTGGCATGCCCCTGGCGCCCGATGATGATGTGATCGTGCACCGCGATGCCGAACAACCCGGCCGCGGCGGCGATCTCGCGGGTGATGTTGATGTCGTCGCGGCTCGGCGCCGGGTCGCCCGACGTGTGGTTGTGGACGAGGATCAGCGCCGCCGCGCCGTGATCGAGCGCCCGCTTCACCACCTCGCGGGTGAAGACCGGCGCCGCCTGGATGCTGCCCTCGCTCATCACCTCGTCGCGGATCAGCACATTCTTGTTGTTGAGGAACAGCACGCGGAAGCGCTCGACCGGCGCGAACGCCATGTCGGCGTGCAGATAGTCGAGCAGCGCGCGCGCCGAGGCGAGGCAGGGCCGGTCCTCGACGGTGCGCTTGAGCGACGCGGTAACCGCGGCGCGCAGCGCGGCGAGCGCGCGGCGCGCCTCCTGCGGGACGCCCAGCCGCGCCAGATCGGCGACGGTGACGGCGAGCGCGCCGGCGAGCGAGCCGGTTTCGTCGAGCAGCCGGCGCGCCACCTGGACGCTCGAGGCGCCGCCGCCCGCCGCTTCGAACAGTTCGGCGAGGACGTCGACCTCGGGGTCGCGCGCCGGCGCGCGGCGGCCGATGAACGCCTCGAAGCTCTGCGCGACCGATAGCACCGACGCCATCCTACGCTCCCTTGCCTAGCGCGAAACGCCGCGCGCGGCGTCGCGTTGCCGGGCTCGCGAGGCCGGCGCCTCGACCAGCGCGCCCGACGCGAGCGCCGCGAGCACCGGATAGGACCAGAACACCTGGCCGAGCGCATAGGCCGGCGGCACCACCGTCGGATCGACCATCCGCGCGATGTGGATGATCGTGCCGACGATGTGGAAGCCCGCCGCCCACAGCGGCCAGAAGCGATCGGTGGCCAGCGCCAGCGCGCCGAGCCAGCCGAGCAGCATGATGTCGACCGCGAGGATGCCGTACTCCGGCGAGGAGAACAGGCTCGATTCGACGAGCGGCGAGGCCAGCGAGGCGCTGAACAGCGCCACCGCCGTCGTCCGTTCGGGCCATTCGCCCTTCCAGAGCGCGACCCCGCACGCACCGAATATCGCGACCGTGAACAGGAGCTGCAGCGGATTCATCTACCCAAGCCCCATCTACACCAGGACTTCGCATATGCAGGTCCACCGCTGCGGCAACGATATCCTAGGCCGCTTCGGCCGCGACCGACAGGCCCTGCCGCGCGAAGTTGGGCTTGTCGACCCAGCCGCCGAAGTTGAGCGGACCGAGACCCATCTGCTTCTGCGTGATCGACAGCTGCTTGTGCGTCTCGACGATCTTGCGGCGCGCCTCGCCGAGCGCGCTCAGCGTCTCGATCGCGCGCTCGATGGCGCCCTGGCCGACGAGCGCCGACAGGCGGACGTCCTCGCGGACCGACGGCATCATCCCGGCGAGCGCGGCGGTGCGGGCCAGCGCGGTGTCGATCGCGGTCTCGGCGGCGAAGAGCTGGTCGGCGACCTGGCGAGCGATCTCGATGCGGTTGTCGGTCATGTGAGTCTCCTCTCCCGCCGAGAGGGATCGGCGGGTTGTCTGGCTGAAACGATGTGGCTTTTTGCCGGGCTGAGCCCGGCTAGGTGAGCCGTGCCAGCGAGGCGAGACCGGAAAGGATGGCTCCGAATGCGAGGGCCGAGCCGATGGCGATTGCCAGAACGACCCCGATGCGGGCGCCGACGGTCAGGTCATTGCGTCCTCCCCATGCACGCACGGGAGACGCCGCTTGACCCTGGCGGCCCCAGAAGGGATCCGCGGAGCGGTCGAACGCGGCCACCGCTTCGGCGACGCGGCGGGCACGGTGCCCATCCAGGTCGGGCGAACGGTAGAAATCGCGTTCCTCATCGGTGTGTCGTCCCGTGTCGTTGTCGGGTCCGAGCATGACCGATGCAGCCGCCGCAGCAACATGCGGCGATTGATATACGGGCGATTGATAGGGGGCGCCGGCCTCGTGCGCGGCCAGGCGCAGCGCGGCGTCGGTGCGCGTCGCGACACCGAGCGTGCGGATCGCCGAGCGCAGCCGGGCGTCGACCGAATGCGGCGAGATGCCGAGTTCGCGCGCGATGTCCTTCGACGACATGTGACGATAGACGAGGCGAAGGCATTCCTTCTGCCCGTCGGTAAGCTTGGCCAAGCGGTCCGCTGCTGCTGCCGGCATCATATCCTCGAAAGCCTGCGCGTCGTGCCCCCGGGCGGCCGACGGGACCGTCTATAGCGCGAAACCGTCTCGCACGCGAATCGGATCGGCGCGCGGATCGCGCGGCGCGAATCGGGCCCAGACCGGCAGATGGTCGGAGCCGATCCGTGCCTTGGCGCTGTGGTGGACGCCGACCTCTTCGACATCGATGTCGTCGCTGACGATGATCCGGTCGAGCCGGGCGAGCGGCCGCTTGGCGTGGAAGGTCGGCCCGGTCGGCAGCACGCGGTGCTTCTCGGCGAAATCGCGCAGGCAGCCCTGCGCCTCGCGCCACTCGTTGAGGTCGCCCATCATGATCGTCGGCAAGCGGTCGGGCAGCGCGTCGAGCTGCGAAAGCAGGTCGCGCACCTGCTTGCGCCGCCACAGCCCCGACAGGTCGAGGTGCATGCCGACGAGGCGGACCGCCACGCCGCGGACCGCCAGGTCGGCGATCACCGCGCCGCGCGGCTCGAGCGCCGGCAGCACCAGCGGCTGGAAGCGCAGGATCTCGACGTCCTTCTTCACCAGCACCGCATTGCCGTGCCAGCCCATGCTGCCGTGCCGGATGTCGAAGGGCACCGCCTTGTATTCGCTGTGCTCGGCGAGCATCGTCGCGGGAATCGCGCTCGCCCGCGCGCCGAAGCGGCGGTCGCACTCCTGCAGCGCGACGACATCGGCGTCGAGCTCGGCCAGCACCTCGAGGATGCGGTCGGGCCGTCGCCGGCGGTCGGCGCAAATCGCTTTGCGGATATTATAGCTGGCGGCGAGGATCATCGGCACAGATGGTTACGGCTGGCGGGCGCGGGGGTTCCGGCGTAGGGGCGGATCATGGTCGGAATGAGACTGGCACAGGACGGCGGGGCGGGCCATCGGGCGGATGGTCGCGACGACGCGCTCGCGCGGCTCGACGGCAGCAGCCTGCCGGCGTGGACCTATCGCTCGGCGGCCTTCTTCGCGCGCGAGCGCGAGGCGGTGTTCCGCCCGTCGTGGCAGGTGGTGTGCCACGTCAACGACGTGCCGGCGCCCGGCGACTATCACGGCTTCGAATTTCTCGGCGAGCCGCTGGTCACCGTGCGCGGCCGCGACGGCAATGTCCGCAGCTTCCACAACGTCTGCCGCCACCGCGCCGCGCGGCTGCTCGACGGCGACAGGGGCCATTGCGGCGGCCGCATCACCTGCCCCTATCACGCGTGGAGCTACGGGCTCGACGGCACGCTGATCGGCGTGCCGCAGCGCGCCAGCTTCGGCGCGGTCGACTGGGCGCGCCTCGACCTCGTGCCCGTCGACCAGGAGATCTTCCGCGGCTTCGTGTTCGTCCGCCTCGCCGACGACGGCGGGCCGAGCGTCGCCGAGATGATGGCGCCCTACGCCGGAGATCTCGCCCCCTACCGCTTCGAGGAGCTGGTGCCGCAGGGGCGGGTGACGCTCAGGCCGCGCGAGGTCAACTGGAAGAACGTCGGCGACAATTATGGCGACGGCCTCCACATCAACGTCGCGCACCCCGGGCTGACGCGGCTGTTCGGCCGGAGCTACGGGCTCGAGGCGGCGCCGCACGTCGACAAGATGTGGGGCGACCTGCAGGACGCGCCGTCGCGCAACTGGTCGGAGCGGCTCTACCAGCGGCTGCTGCCGCCGGTGCCGCACCTGCCGCCCGAGCGGCAGCGGCACTGGATGTATTTCCGGCTGTGGCCCAACGTCGCCTTCGACATCTATCCCGACCAGGTCGACTTCATGCAGTTCCTGCCCGTCTCGCCGACGCAGACGATGATCCGCGAGATCGCCTATGTGCTGCCCGACGCTCCCGATGATCCTTGGCGGCGGGAAATGCGCGCGGCGCGCTACCTCAACTGGCGGATCAACCGCCAAGTCAACGCCGAGGACACCGGGCTGATCGCCAGGGTGCAGGCGGGGATGGCGTCGTCGAGCTATACCAGCGGGCCGCTCTCCGAGGACGAGGTCTGCCTGCGCAGCTTCGCGCGGCGGATGCGCCGCGTCATTCCCGAGGCCTGCCTGGAGCGGGAGCCGGCATGACGGGGCGTTCTTCATCCTCCCCGGAACGGGGAGGGGGACCCTGCGCAGCAGGGTGGAGGGGTCTTGGCGCCGGTAACCCCTCCACCGCCTGCGGCGGTCCCCCTCCCCTTGCAGGGGAGGATGGCAAATGACCGACGTGCTGATCGTCGGCGGCGGGCACAACGGGCTCGTCTGCGCCGCCTATCTCGCCAAGGCGGGGCTGAAGGTGACCGTCCTCGAACGCCGCGGCGTCGTCGGCGGCGCGGCGGTGACCGAGGAATTCCATCCGGGCTTCCGCAACTCGGTGGCGAGCTACACCGTCAGCCTGCTCAATCCCAAGGTCATCGCCGACCTCGATCTGCATGCGCACGGCCTCAGGATCGTCGAACGCAAGCTGTCCAACTTCCTGCCCGTCGACGACGGCCGCTACCTGCTCACCGGCGGCGGTCGCACCAGGGCCGAGGTGGCGAAATTCTCGGCCCGCGACGCCGAGCGGCTCGACGATTATGCCCACCGCCTCGACGTCGTCGCCGACGTGGTGCGCGACCTGGTGCTGCGCACCCCGCCCAACGTCGTCACCGGCGGCTGGCGGCGCGCGCTGCCCGAGCTGATCGGCGCGGCGTCGCTCGGCAAGGAGCTCGCGAAGCTCGACATGGTGGCGCGGCGCGACCTGCTCGCGCTGTTCGCGCAGTCGGCGGGCGACTATCTCGACGGCTGGTTCGAGAGCGATCCGATCAAGGCGGTGTTCGGCTTCGACGGCGTCGTCGGCAATTATGCCAGCCCCTATACGCCGGGATCGGCCTATGTGCTGCTCCATCACCTGTTCGGCGAGGTCAACGGCACCAAGGGCGCCTGGGGCCATGCGATCGGCGGCATGGGCGCGATCACCCAGGCGATGGCGGCGAGCGCCCGCGCGCGCGGCGTCGACATCCGTACCGATTCCGGCGTCGCCGAGCTGATCGTCGAGAAGGGTCGGGTGGTCGGTGCCGTCACTACGAAGGGCGAGGCCTTCCGCGCCCGCGTCGTGGTGTCGAACATCCATCCGAAGCTGCTGTATGAGCAACTGCTCGCGCCCGAGCTGCTGCCGGCCGACTTCGCCGAGCGCATCGCGCGCTACCGCTCGGGGTCGGGCACCTTCCGCATGAACGTCGCGCTGTCGGAGCTGCCGCGCTTCACCTGCCTGCCCGAGGCGGGCGACCATCTCACCGCCGGCATCATCATCGCACCCAGCCTCGCCTATATGGACCGCGCCTTCATCGACGCGCGCCTCAACGGCTGGTCGCAGAACCCGATCGTCGAGATGCTGATCCCCTCGACGCTCGACGACAGCCTGGCGCCGCCGGGGCAGCATGTCGCGAGCCTGTTCTGCCAGCATGTCGAGCCGGCGCTGTCGGGCGGCCGCTCGTGGGACGATCACCGCGACGAGGTCGCGGACCTGATGATCGCCACCGTCGACGCCCGCGCGCCGGGCTTCGCGGCGTCGGTGCTCGGCCGCCAGATCAACTCGCCGCTCGACCTCGAGAGGACGTTCGGCCTCGTCGGCGGCGACATCTTCCATGGTCAGCTGAGCCTCGACCAGATGTTCTCGGCGCGGCCGGTGCTCGGCCACGGCAACTACCGCGGCCCGCTCGCCGGGCTCTACATGTGCGGCGCGGGCACCCACCCGGGCGGCGGCGTCACCGGCGCGCCGGGGCACAATGCGGCGCGCGAGATCATTCGCGACGTGCGGGCGCGGCGCGTCTGACCAGCGGCCAGGCGGCGAAGGTCAGCCCGATCAGCAGCGCGCCGAACAGCAGCGCCCGCGCGCCCGCCTCCGCCGCGACCCACAGGCAGAACAGCAGCGCGGCGCCCGCGACGACGCGCGCCAGCCGCCGGCGCCTGGCGGGCATCTCGCCGCTCATCCGCAGCAGCGACACGCAGCAATAGACATAGACCATCAACGACAGCATCACCGCGAGGTTGATCATCAGGTTGAATTGCTCGCCGAGCGTCGGCGAGGCGGTCGCCAGCACCACCACCGTCATCAGCAGCGCCATCGCCAGCAGCGCGCGTGCCGAGGTGCCGCGCGCCGACCGCCGCGCGAGCCAGCGCGGCAGATAGCCCGCCGCGGCGGTCCAGCGCGTCGTCTCGGCGGTGACCAGCACCCAGCCGTTGAGCGTGCCGAGCGCCTTGGCGATGGCGCAGGCCGCCACCAGCGCCGCGGCGGCCGGGCCGACGATGCGCACCACCGCATCGGCGAAGGGGGCGGTGGAGGTCGCCATGCGGTCGGCGGGCAGCAGCCCCATGATCGCGGCGAAGGCGGCGATATAGACCAGCGCCGCCAGCCCGACGCCGCCGACGGTCGCCAGCGGCACGTTGCGCGCCGGATCGCGCACCACCGCGGCGGCGACGCTGGCGCTTTCGAGGCCGAGGAACGCCCAGAACACCATCGCCACCGAGGCGCGCACCGCATCGACCGGCGCGGCGCCGCCGACGTTCCACGCGGCGGCGAACAGTTCGGGATCGAACCACAGCCAGCCGAAGGCGCCGACCGCGACGATCGGCACCAGCCCGACGATCAAGGTCAGCCCGTCGAAGCGCCCGGCGAAGCGCACGCCGACGATGTTGATGATCGTCGCGATCCAGATCAGCGTCGCCGTCGCCGTCGCGCCCGGCCAGGTCTCGCGCAGCCCGGGCAGGAAGAAGGCGAGATAGCCGGTCACCGCGACCGCCACCGCGATGTCGCCGATCCAGCAGGTCAGCCAGTAGAATTGGGCGGTCTGGAAGCCGAAGACCCGGCCGAGCCGGTCGCCGACCAGCGTCGCCAGCCCGTCGCTTCCCGGCCGCAGCACCGCCAGCCAGCCGAACACCGCCGCGAGCAGCAGCGCGCCGATCGCGGCCACTGCCCAGCCGCCGAGGCTGATCCCGCCGATCAGCGCCAGCGACGCGGGCAGCAGGTAGATGCCCGACCCGATCATGTTGCCGGCGACGAGCATCGTCGCGAGCCCGAGGCCGAGCTTGTCCTGATCGCCCACCATGGCGCGAAGGTGGCGCAGCATGGCGGTCATGGCAACTGCCGCCCGCCGCCGGCTCGTCTGGCGCCGCCGGCGCTATTCGCGGAGGAAGGCGGCGAGGCGATCGAGCACCTGATGCCAGCCGCCGCGACGCTGTTCGGGGGAATCACCCTCGTCGAGCAACGCGATCTGGTCGCTCACGGCGAGGTCGCACCCGCCCGCCGCTTCGGCGAATTCGATCGAGATTAGCGACGTCGAGATCAGCCGGCCGTCGCCGGCGAGGATGCGCTCGGAATTGATGATGTGCTCGTGGGTGCGGATATCGAGATAGCGCGATTCCTCGCAGTAGGGTGCCTCTCCGCGCGGACCGAACCGTACGCGCTTGATGCCGCCGACGGCGAAATCATGCGCCTCGATCCGACTCGTCCAACTCGCGTCGCCGGGATAGCTCCAGACTTCGAGCTGACGGGTTTCGCGCCACGCGGCGAATACCGCGTCGACCGGAGCGGCAACGCTGCGCCGGACGACGATCATGTCGTGCAACAACGTCATTTCGGCTCTCCCTTCACAAGCTGCGTTTCGAGCCGGTCGAGCCGGCGGGTCCAGCGGAGCCGGCGCTCGGCCAACCAGCGCTCGGCGGACAAAACCGCTTGGGCATCGAGCCGGCACCGGCGCACACGCCCCACCTTCTCGGTGGTGACGAGGCCGGCGCGCGTCAGGACGGCGAGATGCTGCTGCGCCGCCGGGAGGCTCATCGCCAAGGGCTCGGCGAGCTCGCCGAGCGACGCCGGCCCGGCGGCCAGCCGGTCGACCATGCTCCGCCGCCCCGGGTCCGCCAGCGCCTGGAACAGGTCGTCGAGATGCGAGTCATACTTAAGCATATACTTAAGCATATGCCGATGTCGTTCCGCGTCAATCGCCGGCCCCAGCGGCTAGGAACAGTCGCGTGCCGCGCGGCGGAACAGCGCGGCGGCGCCGACCCACAGGCCCCCGAACAATGTCGTCGCCAGCACCACCTCGTAGACGCCGCCGACGCCCGGCGAGCCGAGGCTGCCCGCCAGCGCGACCCCGCCGACGAGCAGCTGCGCGGCGGCCGCGGCGGCGGTCGCTCGCGCCGCGCCGGCCGGACTGAAGCGCGCGATCGCCGATCCCAGCCCCGCGACGAGAATCACCGCCAGGAACATGAGGTTTGCCGGATTGTCCGCGTCGCCGAGAATACCGACCGCGCCGTTGACCCAGACGAGCAGCACGGCGGTCATCACCGCCACCGCGACGCCGCCGCGATAGGCGGGGCTGGTCGACAACCGCGCGCCCAGCTCGATCGCCGCGCCGGCACCGCCCACTATCGCGCCGGCGAAGACGAAGTCCCCCAGAGACCAGGGGAATCGCGCGATCAGCGGTATCAGCAGCAGCGCGCCGATTCCGCCCCAGCCGATCGGCCGCCACGGGACGCTTCGCCGTCCGCCGTGATTTTCCGCGCTGTCCGCCATTGCCTTGCCTCCCTCGATGCGTGAGGCTCGCAGGCTGGCGCCCGCGACCGCCAAGCGGCATGAGCAAGTTCTGAGGTTTCGCTGAAAAATGGCATCGCGCCGTTACCGCTTCGACCATTTCGAGCTTGATGCCGCCGACCGACAGCTGCGGGGCGGCGGCGTGCCGGTCGACCTCAACGCCCGCTACCTCGACGCGTTGCTGCTGCTGGTGAGCGCGCCGGGGCAGCTCGTCACCAAGGACCGTTTCTTCGCCGAGGTGTGGCGCGGCGTGCCCGTCACCGACGATGCGCTCACCCAATGCATCGCGACGCTGCGGCGGCAGCTCGGCGACAGCGCCAGCCGGCCGCGCTTCATCGAGACGGTGCCCAAGCATGGCTATCGCTTCATCGCCCCGGTCGACCTGAGCGAGGCGAGGGGCGAGGGGGCGGCGGAAGCGATGCGGCCGCCCGGCCGCCCGGCGCTCGCCTGGCAGCCGTTCCTGATCATCGGCGTCGCAGGCACCGGGGGCGCCGCTGTCGCGGGCATCCTCGGCGGCATCGTCTACGGCCTTGCCGGCGCGGCGCCGCCGGGGATGGGCGCGGCGTCGGTGTTGCTGGTGCTGGTCTGCCTGACCCTGCTGATCGCGCTGCTCGGCGGGGCCGGCGTGGCGTTCGGGATCGCCGCGGCCGACCTGGCGGCGCGGCGCGGCTGGGGCTGGAACGTGATCGGCGGCGGGCTCGGCGGGCTGCTGGTCGGCGCGATCGTCAAGCTGATCGGGCTCGATGCCTTCGACCTGCTGTTCGGTCACGCACCGGGCGACATCACCGGCGCTCCCGAGGGCGCGCTGCTCGGCGCGGCCCTCGGCCTCGGTGCCTGGATCGGCGGCCGCGGCGCGGCGTCGCTACCGCGCGGGTTGCTGGCCGGCGGCGCCGCGGGCGGGCTGGCCGGCGGCGCGATCGCCGGGCTCGGCGGCCAGATGCTCGGCGGGAGCCTCGATCTGCTGGCGCGCAGCTTTCCCGGGTCGCGGCTGCAGCTCGACCGGATCGGCGCGCTGGTCGGCGAGCCCGGCTTCGGCCCGGTCAGCCAGCTGGTGACCGGCAGCCTCGAAGGCGCCTTGTTCGGCGCCTGCGTCGTCGGCGCGATGAATCTGACGCGCCTCAGGCTTGGCCGGGCCGAATCAGTGGGTTAGCTTCCGCCGACTGCCTTCGCGCGATCCGCGAAGCGCCGCGCAGGGGAGACTCGACGATGCCGATCGCCAAGCTGACCGACGTCGACCTCTATTATGAGGTCGAGGGCAGCGAGGGTCCCTGGATCGTCTTCGCGCACGGCGGCGGCGACAATCATCTCGCCTGGTGGAAGCAGGTCGGCGCGCTCCGCGACCGCTATCGCTGCGTCGCCTATGACGCGCGCTGGCACGGCCGCAGCAGCCAGGGCAGCGTCTTGCGCGAGGCCGACGAGACCGCCGCCGCCGACCTGCTCGGGCTGATGGACCATCTGAAGATCGACCGGGCGTTCCTCAACGGCCATTCGATGGGCGGCCTTGCCGCGTCGGGCGTCGCGCTCGCGCACCCCGAGCGGGTGCAGGGGTTGATCATGACCTGCACGACCTTCGGCTTCCAGACCGCGGCGATGTCGCGCTGGGCCGCCGAGATGATCGAGAAGATCCCCAAGGGTTTCCACGTGCTCGACCACAGCTTCGCGCCCGATTTCGCGGCGCGCGAACCCGAGCTCGCCTATCTCCACACCGCGCTCCGCCGCCTCAACCCGCCGCGGCCGGTGCCGCGCGAATCGCGCAACTATCTCGCCGCCTATGAACGGATGCGCGACCGCCAGCCCGAGAGCTATGCCGGCTTCGCCGTCCCGGCGCTGTTCATCCTCGCCGAACAGGACGGGCTGCAGCTGCCCTGGCTGGTCGAGGCGACCGCGAAGGCGGTGAACGGCGCCGAACTGGCGCGCGTCGCCGGCTCGGGACACAATGTCCATGTCGAGCGGCCCGCGGAATATCAGGCGATCCTGACGCGCTTTCTGGAGAAACATCGTGGCTGAGGCCGCCCGCTCGCGCGGGCTGACGCGGCGACAGGCGACGGGAGCGCTGCTCGCCGCCAGCGTCGTCGCGGCGGTCCCCGGGCTCGCCGCGGCGGGGCGCCCACCGGCGGACGAAGCGGCGCTCCGCTCCGCCGCCGAGTTCGCGATGAGCTTTTGATTGGTGCCAGCCTCAGGCGTACCGCGCCTTTGCTGCGCTGACCTAGCGGCGTCAGATTGCCGGGAGACCGAAAATGGCGAGCATGACGGCAAAGGGCACAACGATATATAAACCAGCGATCCACCACGCCCATGCGCGGTGCGAATAGCGCTGCAATATGCCCATGAGGGCGATGATGCCGACGAGATACGCAACCAGTCCGATCATCAACGCCTGACGAGCTGTCTTGCTGGGCAACTGGCCGGCCGCCGATGCAAAAAATAGCAGCGCGTATATAAGCGCGAACGGAATCGCTGCCACGATCGCCGCGCGCCAGATGCGCGAAACCGGATGACCGCTCACCGCAGTTTATCGGCGAACATGAACGCTACCGCGCCGACCAGGCAGGCGAACGCCGCCGCGTGGTTCCACTTGAGCTTCTCGCCGAGCCACACCACCGCGAACGCCGCGAACACCAGCAGGGTGATCACCTCCTGCATCACCTTCAGCTGACCGACGGTGAAGCCGCTGGCGAAGCCGAGGCGGTTGGCCGGCACCGCGAGGCAATATTCGACCGCGGCGATCAGCCAGCTGATCAGGATCACCTTCCAGAGCGGCGCGTCGGGGAATTTGAGGTGGCCGTACCAGGCGATGGTCATGAACAGATTGGAGGCGACGAGCAGGGCGATGGTCGGCATGAAGGGCTCCGGTTAACCGTCGGCATCTTGCCGATGCGGCGCGCTGGCGTCTCGCGTTTCGTGGCGAACCCGCTATAGGGCGCGGCCATGGCCACCACTTCCGCCGCCGCCCGCCCGGACCGGCGCACCTTCGCGATCATCTCGCACCCCGACGCCGGCAAGACCACGCTCACCGAGAAGCTGCTGCTGCACGGCGGCGCGATCCATCTCGCCGGCGAGGTCAAGGCCCGCGGGCAGAACCGGCGCGCACGCTCCGACTGGATGAAGATCGAGCAGCAGCGCGGTATCTCGGTGACCTCGTCGGTGATGACCTTCGAGCGCGGCGCCACCACCTTCAACCTGCTCGACACGCCGGGCCACGAAGACTTTTCCGAGGACACCTATCGTACGCTGACCGCGGTCGATTCGGCGGTGATGGTGATCGACGCCGCGCGCGGCATCGAGGCGCAGACGCGGAAATTGTTCGAGGTCTGCCGCCTGCGCGACGTACCGATCATGACCTTCGTCAACAAGGTAGACCGCGAGGGGCGCTCGCCCTTCGAGCTCTTGGACGAGATCGCCGACAAGCTGGCGCTCGACGTCTGCCCGATGGTCTGGCCAATGGGCATGGGCAACGAGTTCGTCGGCCTCTACGACCTGATGACCCACCGCGTGCTGCTGCCGAGCGGCGAGGCGCGGCAGATGAGCGGCTTCGACGATCCGCAGCTCGATGCGCTGCTGCCGCACGGCCGCGCCGAGGCGTTCCGCGAGGAGGCCGAGCTGGCGAGCGCCGGCTACGCCGCCTTCGACGTCGAGAGCTATCGCGCCGGCAACCTCACTCCGGTCTATTTCGGATCGGCGCTGCGCGAGTTCGGCGTCGAGGCGCTGATCGACGCGCTCGACGCGCATGCGCCGTCGCCGCGGCCGCAGCCCGCCACGCCGCGCACCGTCATGCCCGACGAGCCGACCGTCGCCGGCTTCGTGTTCAAGGTCCAGGCCAACATGGACCCGCAGCACCGCGACCGCGTCGCCTTCATGCGGCTGTGCTCGGGCAAGTTCAAACGCGGCATGAAGCTGAAGCAGATCTCGACCGGCAAGGTGATCGCGGTGCACAGCCCGATCTTCTTCTTCGCGCGCGAACGCGAGCTCGCCGAGGAGGCCTTCCCCGGCGACATCATCGGCATCCCCAACCATGGTGCGCTGCGCGTCGGCGACACGCTGACCGAGGGCGAGGCGCTGACCTTCACCGGCATCCCCAATTTCGCGCCCGAGATCCTGCGCCGCGTCAAGCTCGGCGACCCGACCAAGACCAAGCAGCTCAGGAACGCGCTCAACGACATGGCCGAGGAAGGCGTGACGCAGATCTTCCGGCCGCTGATCGGCTCGAACTGGATCGTCGGCGTCGTCGGCCAGCTGCAATTGGAGGTGCTGATCTCGCGGCTGCAGGCCGAGTATAAGGTCGACGCCGGCTTCGAGCCGTCGCCGTGGGAGACGGCGCGCTGGCTGTCGGCGGACGATCCGGCGAAGCTCGAGGCGTTCATGGCCGACCACCGCAGCGCGCTCGCCGAGGACCGCGACGGGTCGCCGGTCTATATGGCGCGCGACGGCTGGGAGCTGAACTACACCTCGCAGCGCAACCCCGACATAAGGTTTACGGCGACGCGCGAGCGGACGTAACGGCGGCCCCGCCCTTCCCTCCGCGCTCGACCCTGAGCCTGTCGAAGGGCGAGCAGGCCGAGGGGCCGCGGCGTCCCCAGCGCTTCGACAAGCTCAGCGTGAGCGCTTTTGTTGGTCGGGCGTCGCTCGCATGGGCGGATGCCACGCTACTGGGCCGGAAACATAATCTCCGCCGCGACCGCGTAGCGCTGTCGCGCATCAGCCGCTATAGGGCGGGCGTCATGCGCAGCGCCCAGAACATCCGCAACACCAACGAGACCAGGATCGCCGTCGAGATCAACCTCGACGGCACCGGCGTCTACGAGGTGTCGACCGGCATCGGCTTTCTCGACCACATGCTCGAGCAGCTCAGCCGGCATTCGCTCATCGACATAAGGCTGAAGGCCGACGGCGACCTGCACATCGACGCGCACCACACCACCGAGGACAGCGGCATCGCGCTCGGCGAGGCGGTGCTGAAGGCGCTCGGCGACCGCCGCGGCATCACCCGCTACGGCCATGCCTATGTGCCGATGGACGAGACGCTGACGCGCGTCGCGCTCGACATTTCGGGACGGCCCTATCTGGTCTGGAAGGTCGAGTTCACCCGCGACAAGCTCGGCGACATGGACACCGAGCTGTTCAAGGAGTGGTTCCACGCCTTCGCGGGCGCGGCCGGGATCACCTTGCACGTCGAAAATCTCTACGGCGCCAATTCGCACCATATCGTCGAGAGCTGCTTCAAGGGCCTCGCGCGCGCGCTGCGCGCCGCGGTGACGCTCGATCCGCGCAAGCTCGACAGCGTTCCCTCGACGAAGGGAACGCTGGGTGGCGTCCCGGGGGACGTGACCGCCTGATGGCCGAGCGGCTGGCGATCGTCGACTATGGCGCCGGCAATCTGCGCTCGGTCGCCAAGGCGCTCGAGGCGGTGGCGCGCGACATGGGGCGCGAGGTCCAGGTGATCGTCACCGCCTCCGCCGACACCGTCGCCGCCGCCGACCGCCTCATCCTGCCGGGCGTCGGTGCCTTCGGCCAGTGCGCCGCGGCGCTGCGCGCGCTGCCCGGCATGGAGGCAGCGCTCGAGCGCCGCGTGCTCGAGGACGGGAGGCCGTTCCTCGGCGTGTGCGTCGGGATGCAGCTGCTGGCGCGGCGCGGCAGCGAGCATGGCTCGCACCGCGGGCTCGGCTGGATCGCCGGCGACGTCGTGCGGCTGGCGCCCGCCGACGCGATGCTGAAGGTTCCGCACATGGCGTGGAGCCCGGTGCGGCTGACGCTCGGCGGGCTCGAGCACCCGGCGCTCCGCCAGATCGCGGACGGCGGCCAAGCCTATTTCGTCCACAGCTTCCACTTCGTCCCCGCCGACCGGTCGCAGCTGCTCGGCACCTGCGACTATGGCGGCGAGGTCGCGGCGATCGTCGGCCGCGACAATATCCTCGGCGTGCAGTTCCACCCCGAGAAGAGCCAGGCCTATGGGCTGGCGTTCCTCAAGGCGTTCCTGGAGTGGAAGCCATGATCATCTTCCCGGCGATCGACCTCAAGCGCGGCCAGGTGGTGCGCCTCGCCGAGGGCGATATGGCGCGCGCCACCGTCTATGCCGACGATCCCGCGGCGCAGGCCCGAAGCTTCGCCGAGCTTGGCGCCGACTGGCTGCACGTCGTCGATCTCGACGGCGCCTTCGCCGGCGAGGGGCGCAACGTCGCCGCGGTCGAGGCGATCGTCGCCGCCTTTCCGGGCAAGGTGCAGCTGGGCGGCGGCATCCGCAGCCGCGACAGCATCGAACGCTGGATCGGCCTCGGCGTCGAACGCGTGGTGATGGGTACCGCGGCGCTCGAGGACCCGGCGCTGGTGCGCGAAGCCGCCGCGGCGCATCCCGGCCGCATCGTCGTCGCGGTCGACGCCAGGGGCGGGATGGTGGCGACGCGCGGCTGGGCCGACGTGTCGACGCTCGCCGTCGCCGATCTCGCAAAGCAGTTCGAGGACGCCGGCGTCGCGGCGCTGCTGTTCACCGATGTCGGACGCGACGGGATGCTCAAGGGCGTCAACCTCGAGGCGACGGTCGAGCTGGCCCGGGCGACGACGTTGCCGGTGATCGCCTCGGGCGGCGTCGCCGATATCCGCGACATCGCGGCGCTCAAGGCCGCCGCCCGCGCGTTTGACGAGCGCCCCGCCGGGTGCGGGGGCATCGAAGGCGTGATCTGCGGCCGCGCGATCTACGACGGGCGGCTGACGCTCGGCGATGCGCTCCGGATGGCGGCATGAGCGCCCCCAACGTCCGCGTCATCCCCTGCCTCGACGTCGCCGACGGGCGCGTCGTGAAGGGGGTCAATTTCGTCGACCTCGTCGATGCCGGCGACCCGGTCGAGATCGCGCGCGCCTATGACGCCGCCGGCGCCGACGAGCTCTGCTTCCTCGACATCGCCGCGACGCACGAGAACCGCGGCACCTTGATCGACGTCGTCAGCCGGACGGCGGAGGCCTGCTTCATGCCGCTGACCGTCGGCGGCGGGGTGCGGACCGCCGACGACGTGCGCAGCCTGCTGCTCGCCGGCGCCGACAAGGTATCGGTCAATTCGGCGGCGGTCGCCAACCCGGCGCTGATCCGCGAGCTGGCGCAGCGCTTCGGCGACCAGTGCATCGTCGTCGCGATCGACGCCAAGCGCGTCGCGCCCGGGCAGTGGCAGATCTTCACGCACGGCGGACGCCGCGAGACCGGCATCGACGCGATCGAATTCGCGCAGCAGGTGGCGTCGCTCGGCGCCGGCGAGATCCTGCTGACCAGCATGGACCGCGACGGCACGCGCCGCGGCTTCGACCTCGAACTGGTGCGCCGCGTGTCGGACGCGGTGCCGATCCCGGTGATTGCCTCGGGCGGCGTCGGCCACCTCGACGACCTCGTCGACGGCGTCCAGCTCGGCGGTGCCAGCGCGGTGCTCGCCGCCTCGATCTTCCACTTCGGCCAGGCGACGGTGGCGCAGGCGAAGGCGCACATGGCCGCCGCGGGCGTGGCGGTGCGGCTGTGACGCTCGACGAGCTCTTCGCCATCGTCGAGGAACGGCGCGGCGGCGACCCGTCCGCGTCCTACGTCGCGAAGAGCTTCGCCAGGGGGCGTGCCAAATTGGCACAAAAGGTCGGCGAAGAATCGGTCGAAACGGTTATCGCGGCAATGACGGGCGACCGCGCTGCGCTGATCGCCGAATCCGCCGACCTGCTGTTCCACCTGACGATGCTGTGGGCCGAGGCCGGGGTGGCGCCCGCCGAGGTGATGGCGGCGCTCGACGGCCGGCGCGGTACCTCGGGGCTCGACGAGAAGGCCAGCCGAAAGGAGCCCTGACCATGCCGATCGACGCGACGCTGCCCTACGACGATTCGAACATCTTCGCGCGCATCCTGCGCGGCGAGCTGCCGTGCCGGAAGGTTTTCGAGGACGAGTTCGCGCTCGCCTTCCACGACATCAACCCGCAGGCGCCGGTGCATGTGCTGGTGATCCCCAAGGGACGCTACGTCTCGTGGGCCGACTTCGCCGCCGGGGCAAGCGAGGCGGAGATCGCCGGCTTCGTGCGCGCCGTCGGCACGGTCGCCGCCGAGCTCGGGCTCGTCGCGCCCGGCTACCGGCTGCTCGCCAATATCGGCGAGCACGGCCACCAGGAGGTGCCGCACCTGCACGTCCATCTGTTCGGCGGCCGGCAATTCGGCGCGATGCTGCCGCGCTGAGCGCTGGCGCTTGACCAGGACGGCCGATACAGGCCACGTAACGGCATAGTCATTCAGGCGGGGTCGGCCGCCTTTCCTCGGGAGGGTTCATGTTCGGGCGAGTAAAGCCACTCGATCAAATTCTGGCGACCGCTGAGAAGAAGAGTCTCACGCGGACGCTCGGCGCATTCCAGCTGACGATGCTCGGCATCGGCGCGGTCATCGGCACGGGCATTTTCGTGCTGACCGCCGAAGCCGCGCAGAAGGCCGGCCCCGGCATGATGATCTCGTTCATCATCGCCGGCGTCGTCTGCGCGGTCGCCGCGCTCTGCTACGCCGAGATGGCGTCGATGGTCCCCGTGTCGGGCTCGGCCTATACCTACAGCTACGCGGTCATGGGCGAGATGCTCGCCTGGATGGTCGGCTGGGCGCTGATCCTCGAATATGCGGTCGCCGCCGGCGCCGTGTCGGTCGGCTGGTCGGGCTATGTCGTCGGGTTGATTGAGAATGCCTTCGGCATCGACATTCCCGACACGCTGGTGCTCGGGCCGTTCGACGGCGGCATGATCAACCTGCCGGCGATGGCGATCGCCGGGCTGGTCACCTGGCTGCTGGTCATCGGCACCAAGGAATCGGCGGCGGTCAACGCCATCCTCGTCGCGATCAAGGTCGCGGCGCTGACGCTGTTCGTCGTGCTGGCGGTGCCGGTGATGAACATGGAGAATTTCGAGCCCTTCTCGCCGCTCGGCTTCGGCGGCATCTCGGCCGCGGCGGCGTCGATCTTCTTCGCCTATGTCGGCTTCGACGCGGTCTCGACCGCCGCCGAGGAGACCAAGAACCCGCAGCGCAACATGCCGATCGGCCTCATCGGTTCGCTCGGCATCTGCACGATCTTCTACCTGCTCGTCGCGGCGGGCGTCATCGGCTCGGTCGGCGCGCAGCCGGTGATCGTCGACGGCGTCGCGCTCGATCCGGGCAGCCGCGAACTCGCGGCGCAGTGCGCGGCGATGGGCGACCAGGCGGTGGTCTGCTCGAAGGAAGCGCTCGCCTGGACGCTGCGCGAGATCGGCTGGCCGCAGATCGGCAACCTGCTCGGCCTCGCCGCCGGGCTGGCGCTGCCGTCGGTCATCCTGATGATGATGTTCGGCCAGACGCGCATCTTCTTCGTGATGAGCCGCGACGGGCTGCTGCCGCAGGCCTTCTCGAAGATCCACCCCAAGTACAACACGCCGCACATCATCACCGTGCTGACGGGCATCGCGGTGGCGCTGTTCGCGGCCTTCTTCCCGGTCGGCCAGCTGGCGAACATCTCCAACTCGGGCACGTTGTTCGCCTTTGCGGCGGTGTCGATCGCGGTGCTGATGCTGCGGCGCACCGATCCGACGCGCAAGCGGCCGTTCCGCACGCCGCTGATCTGGCTGACGGCGCCGATCGCGATCCTCGGCTGCATCTACCTGTTCTTCAGCCTCGACGATCGCAGCAAGATGCTGTTCGTGATCTGGGCGGTGATCGGACTGGTGGTCTATTTCACCTACAGCCGCTCGCGCAGCCACGTCGGCCGCGGCATCGTCGATGTCCACGAGACCGATCCCGACGCGCCGCCGCAGCCGGTGCCGCCGCTGCCGGGGGCACCGACCCCGGGCGGCCCGCAGGCCTGATACGAAAACGGGCGCCGAGAAATCGGCGCCCGTCTTCTTTCGCGCGCCGGCAGCGCCGGCGACACCAGGCTCAGATGCTGGCGGTCAGCGCCTTGAGGTCGGCCTCGGGGCGCGCGCCATAATGCGAGATCACCTCGGCGGCGGCGACGGCGCCGAGACGGGCGCAGTCGGCGTGCGACCGGCCCCGCGCCAGCCCGGCGAGGAAGCCCGCGGCGAACAGGTCGCCCGCGCCGGTGGTGTCGACGATCCTGTCGACCGGCGCCGCCGGCACCGCCACGGTGCCGTCGGGGGTGACGACCAGCGCGCCCTTCTCGCTGCGCGTGACCACCGCGATCGGCAGCCGGCCCTGGATGGCGCGAATCGCGGTGTCGAAGTCGTCGGTCCGGAACAGCGACTTGATCTCGACCTCGTTGGCGAACAGCACGTCGACCTTGCCGTTGGCGAGCATCAGGAAGTCGTCGCGGTGGCGCTCGACGCAGAAGGCGTCGGACAGCGTGAAGGCGACCTTGCGGCCGTTGTCGCGCGCCACGCCGAGCGCCCTGGCCATCGCCGCGCGCGGCGCCGGCGGATCCCAGAGATAGCCTTCGAGATAGGTGATGCCCGCCTGCGCGACGAGGCCATAGTCGACGTCGGCCTCGGTGAGATCCTGGCTGGCGCCGAGGAAGGTGTTCATCGTGCGCTGCGCGTCGGGGGTCACGAGGATCAGGCAGCGCGCCGTCGGGTTGCCGCTGTCGGCGAAGGGGGTGAGATAGTCGACGCCGGCGGCGCGGATGTCGTGCGCGAACACCTGGCCGAGCTGGTCGTCGGCGACGCGGCCGATGAAGGCGACGTTGCCGCCGAGCGCGGCGATGCCGGCGGCGGCATTGGCGCCCGAGCCGCCCGACACTTCGCGACCCGGACCCATCACGCCATAGAGGCGCTCGGCCTCGGCGGCGTCGATCAGGCGCATCGAGCCCTTGTCGAGGCTCTGCGCGGTCAGGAAGGCGTCGTCGGCGGTGGCAATCACGTCGACGATCGCATTGCCGATCGCCAGGACGTCGAGTGGCTTGGTCATGAAGGTCCCTCTGCTGGTCTGCGCGCTCCGTAGCGAGCGATGGATTGACCCGCAACGCCGGTTCGCGCGTTATGCGCGATTATGAAACGCGCCCTCCCCCTGCTTTCGCTGCTGCTGCTGCCGGCTTGCGCCGCCGCGGTGGTCCCCGTCCCGCTGCCCGCGCCGTCGGAGCGTTCGAGCTACACCGCCGGCGGGCGCGAGCCCGCCGCGGTCACGGCGATGCCCGGCGCACCCGCGATCGGTCCCGCCGAAGCGAGTTGATGAATCGCGCCCTTTTTCTCCTGCCGCTCCTGCTGCAGGCCTGCGCCGCGGCGGTGGTCCCCGCCCCGGCGCCGGCACCGGCGCCGAAGCCGAGCTTCAGCATCATTGGTCGCGCGCCGGCCGAGGTGACGGCGATGCTCGGCACGCCGGCGCTCGACCGGACCGAGGGCAACGCGCGCCAGTTGCAGTTTGCGAACAGCGGCTGCGTGCTCGACGTCTATTTCTATCCCGACCGCAACAGCGGCAAGGTCGCCGCCACCTATGTCGAGGCGCGCGACAGGGCCGGCCAGCCCGCCGACACCGCCGCCTGCGTCGGCCGCTTCGCGCTCAAGAGCTGATCCGCCGCCCAGTCGGCCGCCTCGCGCACCACCTCGTCGGCGTCGCCGCGCAGCGCCTCGACTTGCGCCGTCAACGACGCGTCGCCGCTGTTGCCGGCGGCGATCAGCGCGTTGCGCACCAGCCGGTTGCGGCCGATGCGCTTGATCGGCGAGCCGGCGAACACCTGGCGGAAGCCCGCGTCGTCGAGCGCCAGCAGGTCGGCGAGCGGCGGCGCCACCAGCTCGGCGCGCGGCTGGAAGGCGAGCTCGCGCGCCGCGACCGCGAACTTGTTCCAGGGGCAGGCGGCGAGGCAGTCGTCGCAGCCGTAGATGCGGTTGCCGATCGCCTTCCTGAACGCGTGCGGGATCGGCCCCTTGTTCTCGATCGTCAGATAGGAAATGCAGCGCCGCGCATCGAGCCGATAGGGCGCGGGGAAGGCGTCGGTCGGGCAGGCGGTCTGGCAGGCGTCGCACGAGCCGCAGGTCGGCAGCTTGCGATCGCCGGGCGCGAGGTCGAGCCCGAAATCGAGCGTCGTGTAGATCGCGCCGAGGAACAGCCACGAGCCATGGTCGCGGCTGACCAGATTGGTGTGCTTGCCCTGCCAGCCGAGCCCGGCGGCCTCCGCCAGCGGCTTTTCGAGCACCGGCGCGGTGTCGACGAATACCTTCACGTCACCGCCCGCCGCGGCGACCAGCCAGCCGGCGAGCTGCTTCAGCCGGCGCTTGATGAGGTCGTGGTAGTCCTGGCCCAGCGCATAGACGGAGATGGTGCCGAGCTCGGGTCGGTCGGCGTTGCGCAGCGGATCGACGCTCGGGGTGTAGGGCAGGCCGAGCATGATCACCGAGCGCACCTCGGGCCACAGGCCTTGCGGCGAGGCGCGGCGCTCGGCGGTGTCGGCCATCCACAGCATGTCGCCGTGGCAGCCTTCGGCGATCCACGCGCGCAGCCGCTCGCCGGCCCGCGGCGCGGCGTCGGCGCGGGCGATCCCGACGGCGGCGAAGCCGAGCGTTTCGGCTTCGGCCTGCAGCCGGTGGCGAAGCTGTTGGTCGGCGGTCATGCTTCGTGCCATCTAGCATGACATCGGCAAAGTGGCGTGGGGGCGCATGGACGCGGCGATCGAGGCACGGGGACTGGTCAAGCGCTTCGGCGGCCGCGCCGCGGTGGACGGCGTCGATCTGAGCGTGCCGGCGGGCTCGATCTTCGGCTTTCTCGGCCAGAACGGCGCCGGCAAGACGACCACCCTGCGCATGCTGCTCGGCATCATCGAACCCGACGGCGGCGAGCGGCGGCTGCTCGGCGAGGATCGGCCGCTGCGCGCCGCGCACCGCGTCGGCTATCTGCCCGAGGAACGCGGCCTCTACCCGGCGATGACGCCGCGCGAGGCGATCGCCTACATGGGGGCGCTGCGCGGCCTGCCCTGGGCGGAGGGACGGCGGCGCGCCGACGACCTGCTCGCGGCGAACGGGCTCGGGCCGCAGGCAAAGGCGGCGATCAAGACGCTGTCGAAGGGCATGGCGCAGAAGGTGCAGCTGCTCGCCACCATCGTCCACCGCCCCGACGTCATCGTGCTCGACGAACCCTTCTCGGGGCTCGATCCGGTGAACCAGCAGGCGCTCGAAACGCTGATCCGCGGCGAACGGGCGCGCGGCGCGACGATCCTGTTCTCGACGCACGTCATGGCGCATGCCGAGCGGCTGTGCGACGCGCTGGTGATCATCGCGCACGGCCGCACGCGCTTTTCCGGCAGCGTCGATGCAGCGCGGCGAACGCTGCCGACGCGCGTCGCGCTGGTGACCGAACGGCCGCTGGCGGCGGCCGCGACGGTGCTGCCGGCCGGCTTCGTGCACGACGGCGGCAACGGCTACCGCTTCGACCTGCCCGCCGACGGGCTCGAGCCGACCCTGCGCCGCCTGCTCGACGCCGGCGCCGGGGTGCGCGACCTGCATGTCGAACGGCCGGGCCTTCACGACGCCTTCATGGCGATCGTCGGCGGCGACGACGCCGCCGCGGCGGTGGCGGCATGATCCGCGCCGTCCTCGTCATCGCGCGGCGCGACATCCTCGCCACCGTGTTCACCCGCGGCTTCCTCGTCTGGCTGCTGATGCCGCTCGTCGGCCTCGCCATCGGCATCGTCGCCTCGGCGCTGGCCGGCGATCGCAACGACCCGTCGCCGCGCGGCGTCGCGGTGATCGACGCCGGCGGCGGCCTGCGGCCGTGGCTGGCGCAAGAGGTCGAGGCGGCGCGGACGCGCGCCACCTATGCCGGGCTGCGCGACCGCTTCGGCGCCGTCCACGGCACGCGCCCGCTCCCCGCCGAGCTGGCGGCGCTGCCCGAGGATCTGCCGGCCGAGCGCGTCGCGGCGCTCGCCCGAGCGGGCGCGCTCGAGGCGCTGCGCGACCGCGCCGACATCGATCTCGGCACGCTCGGCGCAGCGCTGCCGATGCGCGGGCAGCCGCCGCGGCTGGTGTTCGTTCCCGCCGCCGCCGACCTGGCGGCGCAGACCGCGCGGCTGCTGCGCAGCGATCGCGACGCCGATGCCGACCGCCGCTTCGACGCGGTGCTGCGGCTCGACGCCGGCGGCGAGCGGCTGCTGGTGGCGCCCGGCCGCGATCCCGACGTCGACGCGATCGCGCGGCTGGTCAACGCCGCGCGCGAGCGGCAGGCGGTGGCGCGCGCCGGGCTCGACGCGCGGCTGTCCGACCTGCGCGGCGTGCGCCAGCCGCTCGCCGTCGAGCGCGTCGTCGGGCCCGACCCGGCGGGGCGGAGCGAGCGCGACGCGCGCGGCACCATCGGCCGCGCCGCCGCCGGCATCATCTTCATGCTGATCGGGCTGCTCGCCGGCGTGCTGCTGTCGAACATGGTCGAGGAGAAGGCCAACAAGGTCATCGAGGTGCTCGTCGCCAGCGTGCCGGTGCCGGCGATCTTCGCGGGCAAGCTGATCGCGATGCTCGGCATCTCGGCGATCGGCGTCGCGCTGTGGGCGGGAATCGCCGGCGGCGCCGCCGCCTGGGTGATCAGCCAGGTCCCCGCCGCGCTGGTGCCGGTGCCCGCGGTCGGCTGGCCGGCGTTCCTGACCTTGTGCGGTCTCTACCTCGCCACCGCCTATCTGCTCTACGGCGCGATCTATCTCGGCATCGGTTCGCTCTGCGCGTCGATCCGCGAGGTGCAGACGCTGAGCCTGCCGGTGACGATCGCGCAGGCGGTCATCCTGATCGGCGTGCTCGGCGCCGTCGACACGCCGGGCGGCGGCTGGGCGACGGTGATGAGCTGGTTCCCGCTGTCGTCGCCCTACATGATGGCCGCGCGCGCCGCGACCGAACCGGGGCTGGGCGCGCATGCCGCCGCGATCGTCTGGCAGCTGGCGGTCGCGGCGCTGGTGATCTGGGCATCGGCGCGGCTGTTCCGCACCGGCGTGCTCAACTCGGGGCCGCCGCCGGGCCTGTGGGCGTCGATCCGGCGAACCCCGAAAGCGTCATCCTGACGAGAAGATTCGGGGCCGGGTCTAAAAGTCCAGCTTGTCGTAGTGCGCCGGCGGGGCGAGCCCTTCCATCTTCTCGCCGAGCAGCGGGCGGAAGGTCGGGCGCGACTTGATCGCCGAATACCATTGCTTGGCCTCGGCATGGCCGGTCCAGTCGACGCCGTTGAGATAGTCGGCGACCGACAGATGCGCCGCGGCGGCGATGTCGGCGAGCCCGAAGGTCGAGCCGCCGAGCCAGCGCCGGTGGTCGAGCAGATATTCGATATAGTCGAGGTGGACCTCGACGTTGCGCCCCGCCTGGCGCAGCAAGGTCGCGTCGGGCGACTGGCGCGCGACGATGCGCTTGTACATGCGCTCCTGCAGCAGCAGCACGCCGACCTCGGCGTAGAATTTCTGGTCGAACCAGGCGACGAGCCGCCGCGTCTCGGCGCGGTCGATCGGGCCGGCGCCGAGCAGCGGCGTGCGTTCGACCGTCTCCTCGAAATATTCGCAGATCGCCGACGAATCGATCAGCACGGTGGTGCTGTTGGGCGCGACCAGCACCGGCGTCTGCCCCGCCGGGTTCATGTCGGTGAACTCGTCGCGGCGGTCCCAGGGCAGCTCGCGCACCAGCTCGTGCGGCACCGCCTTTTCGGCGAGCATGAATCGCACCTTCCGCGAGAAGGGGCACAGCGGATATTGATAGAGCTGCCACATCGTCGGCGCACCATAGCGCGCGCGACTCGCGGGGCAATGGACCTATGCGTCGGGAAGCGTCGCGACGAGTTTCTTCGGCGCGATCGTGCGATAGCTCTCGTCGAGCCAGCCGAGCAGCAGCTCGGGATCGGCGTCAGTATCGGGCCCGATCCTGCAGCTGATCCAGCCGCTCTTGCCGAGCCCGTAGCCGGTCGGCGCGGCGAAATCCCAGACCAGCGCGAACTCGCGGCTGACGGGGAGCTTCAGCGAGAAGCTGATCTCGTCCGGGCCGTGGTGGAGGAACATGAACACCTTGCCGCGCACCTTGAAGGCGCTCTCGCCCCAGGGATGGTCCTCGACCGCCTCGGGATAGGCGAGCGCCGCGGCGCGGAGGCGGGTTTCGAGGGCGGTAAGGGACATCGGCGGAGGATAGGGGGGAAAGGGGCAAGCCGCCATTCCCAACATTGTCCGTCATTCCGGCGAAAGCCGGAACCCAGGAGCCCGGATTTCTGGGTTCCGGCTTTCGCCGGAATGACGGGGAAGAGAGGGAGGAGGCGGAGTGGGCGGCTGTGCCCTATTCCGCCGCCACCGCCACCGGCTCGTCGAGCGGCTCCGCCAGCCGCGTCAGCATTTCCTTCGGGCAGACCTGCCAGAAATGCTCGCGGCTGCGGTCCCAGGCGGAGAGGATCTCGGTCGCCCATTTCGAATCGGTCTCGGCGACGTGGCGCGCGACGAGGCCGCGCAGCATGTCTTCCCAATGCGCGCTGCCGAGCCGGCGCCAGACGACGCTGTCGGGGTTGACCCGCCGCTCGAAGTCGCCGGTCGCGTCGTAGACGAACGCCATGCCGCCGGTCATGCCCGCGGCGAAATTGTCGCCGACGCTGCCCAGGATCACCGCGGTGCCGTTGGTCATATATTCGCAGCCGTTGGCGCCGCAGCCCTCGACCACCGCGGTCGCGCCCGAATTGCGCACCGCGAAGCGCTCGCCGGCCTGGCCGGCGGCGAACAGCTCGCCCGCCGTCGCGCCGTAGAGGCAGGTGTTGCCGATGATCGTGTTGTCCTGGCTGGCCTCGCGCAGCGGCGAGGAGACCAGCGGCCGGACGACGATCGTCGCGCCCGACAGCCCCTTGCCGACATAGTCGTTGGCGTCGCCGAACACCTCGAGCTTGACGCCCTGCACCGCGAAGGCGCCGAGCGACTGGCCCGCCGAGCCGCGCAGCCGCACCTCGACATGGCCGGGCGCCAGCCCGGTCATGCCATATTTGCGCGTGATCTCCGACGACAGCCGCGTGCCGACCGCGCGGTGCGTGTTCCTGACGGTATAGGCGAGCTGCATCTTCTCGCCGCGCTCGAACACCGGCTTGGCATCGCCGAGCATCTGCGCGTCGAGGCTGTCGGGCACCTCGTTGCGGAAGGTCGCGATCGCGAAGCGCCGGTGATGGTCGGGCGCATCGACCTTGGCGAGCAGCGGGTTGAGATCGAGGTCGTCGAGATGCTCGGCGCCGCGGTTGACCTGGCGCAGCAGCTCGGTGCGGCCGATGACCTCGTCGAGGCTCCTGACGCCGAGCCTGGCGAGGATGTCGCGCACCTCCTCGGCGATGAAGCTCATCAGGTTGATGACCTTTTCGGGGGTGCCGGTGAACTTGTCGCGCAAGGCGTCGTCCTGCGTGCAGACGCCGACCGGGCAGGTGTTCGAATGGCACTGCCGCACCATGATGCAGCCCATCGCGACGAGGCTCAGCGTGCCGATGCCGAACTCCTCGGCGCCGAGGATCGCGGCGATGACGATGTCGCGGCCGGTCTTCAGCCCGCCGTCGGTCCTGAGCTTCACGCGGTGCCTGAGGCCGTTGAGCGTCAGCACCTGGTTGACCTCGGTCAGCCCCATTTCCCACGGCGTGCCGGCATATTTGATCGAGGTCTGCGGGCTGGCGCCGGTGCCGCCGACATGCCCCGACACCAGGATGACGTCGGCGTGCGCCTTGGCGACGCCCGCCGCCACCGTGCCGATGCCCGCCGACGAGACGAGCTTCACGCAGACGCGCGCGCGCGGGTTGATCTGCTTCAGATCGTAGATCAGCTGCGCCAGATCCTCGATCGAATAGATGTCGTGGTGCGGCGGCGGCGAGATCAAGGTCACGCCGGGCGTCGAATGGCGCAGCCGCGCGATCATCTCGGTGACCTTGAAGCCCGGCAGCTGGCCGCCCTCGCCGGGCTTGGCGCCCTGCGCCACCTTGATCTCGATCTCCTCGCAGGCGTTGAGATATTCGGCGGTGACGCCGAAGCGGCCGCTGGCGATCTGCTTGATCGCCGAATTGCCGTTGTCGCCGTTGGGATAGGGCGAATAGCGGATCGCATCCTCGCCGCCCTCGCCCGACACCGCCTTGGCGCCGATGCGGTTCATCGCGATGGCGAGCGTCTCGTGCGCCTCGGGGCTGAGCGCGCCCAGGGACATGCCCGGCGTGACGAAGCGCTTGCGGATCTCCGAGATCGATTCGACCTCCTCGGCCGGGATCGGCTTCTCGGCGTAGTTGAGCTCCAAAAGGTCGCGCAGATAGACCGGCGGCAGGTCGCGCGTGCCGCGGCTGAACTGCAGATATTGCGTATAGCTGTCGTTGGCGACCGCGGTCTGCAGCAGGTGGATGAGGTTGGCCTGATAGGCGTGCGTCTCGCTGCCGGCGCGGTAGCGGTAGAGGCCGCCGATCGGCAGCGCGGTGACCGCCTCGTCGAACGCCGCCTGGTGGCGCAGCATGGCGTTCAGGTGCAGCGACGCGAAGCCCTCGCCCGAGATCTTCGCCGGCATGCCGGGGAAGAAATCGGCGACGAGCGCGCGCGACAGCCCGACCGCCTCGAAATTATAGCCGCCGCGGTACGACGAGATCACCGCGATGCCCATCTTCGACATGATCTTGAGCAGCCCGTCGCCGACCGCCTTCTTGTAGCGCGCGACGCAGTCGTCGAGCGACAGGCTGCCGAACAGCCCGCGCGCGTGGCGGTCGGCGATCGCCTCCTGCGCCAGATAGGCGTTCACCGTCGTCGCGCCGACGCCGATCAGCACCGCGAAATAATGCGTGTCGAGGCATTCGGACGAGCGGATGTTGATGCTGGCGAAGCTGCGCAGCCCCTTGCGCACCAGATGCGTGTGCACGCCGGCGGCGGCGAGGATCATGGTGATGCCGGCGCGCCCCGGCCCGACCTTCTCGTCGGTGAGGAACAGCTGGCCCTGCCCCGAACGCACCGCATGCTCGGCCTCGGCGCGGATGCGCGCGATCGCCTCGCGCAGCGCCTCGGGCCCGCCGGCGACGTCGAAGCTGCAGTCGATCACCGCCGCCTGCGCGCCGAAATAGTCGAGCAGTCGCTGCCAGTCGCGGTTGGTGAGCACCGGCGTGTCGAGCACCATCACCCCCTGCTGGCGCGCGTCGCGGTCGAGGATGTTGGCGAAATTGCCGAAGCGCGTCTTGAGGCTCATCACCCGCGTCTCGCGCAGCGAATCGATCGGCGGATTGGTGACCTGGCTGAAATTCTGCCGGAAGAAATGGCTGAGGCAGCGCGCATTGTCGGAGATGACGGCCAGCGGCGCGTCGTCGCCCATCGAGCCGACCGCCTCCTTGGCGTCCTCGACCATCGGCGCCAGCAGCAGCTCCATGTCCTCCATCGTCAGCCCGGCGGCAACCTGGCGGCGGCGCAGCTCGCCGCGCTCATACGCAGGACCCGGCTCGGGATCGGCATGGCCGGGGATGTCGGCGAAGGTGCGGAAGCCCTCGACCCATTCGGCATAGGGATTCTCGGCGGCGATGCGGTCCTTGACCGAGCGGTCGTCGTAGAAGCGGCCGTCGTCGAGATCGACGGCGATCATCTGCCCCGGCCCGAGCCGGCCCTTCCTGAGCACCGTCGCCTCGGGAACGACGACCATGCCCGCTTCCGAGCCGACGACCAGCAGCCCGTCGGTGGTGAGCGTGTAGCGCATCGGCCGCAGCGCGTTGCGGTCGAGCCCGGCGACCGCCCAGCGGCCGTCGGTCATGGCGAGCGCCGCCGGGCCGTCCCACGGCTCCATCACGCTGGCGAAGAAGGCGTACATCGCGCGGTGCGCGTCGGGCATCGTGGTGTCGTGGTTCCACGCCTCGGGGACGAGCATCAGCTTGGCGGTCGGCGCGTCGCGCCCCGAGCGCACGATCGCCTCGAACACCGCGTCCAACGCCGCGGTGTCCGACGCGCCGGCGGGGATCAGCGGCTTGATGTCCTCGCTGTGCTCGCCGAACGACAGCGCCGCCATCTTGATCTCGTGGCTCTTCATCCAGTTCTTGTTGCCGCGGATCGTGTTGATCTCGCCGTTGTGCGCGAGGCAGCGGAACGGCTGCGCCAGCCACCATTGCGGGAAGGTGTTGGTCGAATAGCGCTGGTGGTAGATCGCGAAGCGCGACACGAAGCGCTCGTCGTTGAGATCGGGGTAGAAGACCGCGAGGCTCTCGGCGAGGAACAGCCCCTTGTAGATGATCGAGCGGCTCGACAGCGAGCAGACGTAGAAGCCGCTGATCTGCGCGGCGATCACCGCCTTCTCGATGCGGCGGCGGATCAGGAACAGATCCTTCTCGAACTGCTCCTGCCCGGCGCGCTTCGCCGCGGCATCGCCGGTGACGAGCGGCCCGCAGATCATGATCTGCTCGATCTCGGGGCGCGTCAGCATCGCCTTGTCGCCGATCACCGAGGTGTCGACGGGCACCTGCCGCCAGCCGTAGATCGTGTAGCCGAAGCCGATGATCTCGCTCTCGACGATGGTGCGGCACGCCTCCTGCGCCGCGAGGTCGGTGCGCGGCAGGAAGATCTGGCCGACCGCGAGCAGATTGGGCTTGGGCTTGTGGCCGGCGCGCTCGATATGCTCGTGGAAGAAGCCGACCGGGATCTCGACGTTGAGCCCGGCGCCGTCGCCGGTCTTGCCGTCGGCATCGACCGCGCCGCGGTGCCACACCGCCTTCAGCGCATCGATCGCCGCGGCGACGACGCGGCGCGACGCCTTGCCGTCGGTGGCGGCGACCAGCCCGACGCCGCAGGCGTCGCCTTCGAACTCGGGGCGGTACATGCCCTCGCGGGCGAGGCGCTCGCGTTCGGCGGTCATGTCGGCGACGGGGGTGGTCATATCGGCCTCATTTCGCCAGCAGCGGCGTCAGCTCGCGCTCGATCTCGGGCGCGAGGGTTTCCATCATCGGCGCCATGCGCTTGGGCAGCTCGGCGTTGAGCCACACCATGATGTCCGAGGTGACGAGCGGTACCTTCTCGAGCACCAGCTTGCCGACCGGCGTGTCGTAGAAGGCGATCAGCTGGGGCAGCTCGTCGAGCGTGAAGCGCTCGGCATAGACCGCCACCGACCGTTCCTCGACCAGCGGCACGATCTCGGTCATCGCCGCCTCGAGCAGCCCGGCCTGGCGCACGCCGAGCCGCGCCAGCGCCGCGTCCCACGCCGCCGGGTTGCGCGCGCGCTGCATGCGGACGTTGGGGTCGCGGTCGACATGGGTGCTGAGCGCCTTGCCCGAGCGCATGTCGCCGAGCGACTGCGCCATCGTGCGATCGAGCGTCGCGCGCGTATCGGCGAGCCGCACCAGCTCCTTCGCCAGCGCCACCGCCTCGGGCGAGGGCGCCGAAGCGGGGGCAGGCGCGGGCTGCGCCGCGGCGGGCGCGGCGACGGCCAGCAGCAGCGCACATAGCGTCATGGCGCGGCGACCGATCACGGCCGAAGCCCTTCGCCGCCGGCGTCGCCGCCTCCTCCCCGGAACGGGGAGGGGGACCGCCGCAGGCGGTGGAGGGGTGACCGGCGCCGAGACCCCTCCACCCGGCTGCGGCGGTCCCCCTCCCCGTTCCGGGGAGGAGGCGGTCGGTGAGCTGCAGCGTCACGCCGCCACCCGCGCCGGCGCCGCCGGCAGCGTCGCCGCCTTGGCGGCGAGATAGCGGTGCATCGTCGCCGCGACGTCGCGGCCGTCGCGGATCGCCCAGACGACGAGGCTGGCGCCGCGCACGATGTCGCCGGCGGCGAACACGCCGTCGACGCTGGTCTGCATCGTCTTGTGGTCGACGCGCAGCGTCCCCCAGCGCGTCACCGCCAGCTCGGGCGTGCCGAACATCGACGGCAGCTCCTCGGGATCGAAGCCGAGCGCCATGATCGCCAGGTCGGCCTCGGCGCGGAACGACGAGCCGGGCTCGGCCTCGGGGGCGCGGCGGCCGCTCGCGTCGGCGCTGCCGAGCCGCATGCGATGCGCGCGCACCGCGGTGACCGCGGTGTCGCCTTCGAACGCCTCGGGCGCCGACAGCCATTCGAAATGCACGCCTTCCTCCTCGGCGTGGCGGACCTCGGTGCGCGATCCGGGCATGTTGGCGCGGTCGCGGCGGTAGAGGCAGGTGACGCTCGCCGCGCCCTGCCGTACCGCGGTGCGCACGCAGTCCATCGCGGTGTCGCCGCCGCCGATCACCACGACGCGCTTGCCCTGCGCGTCGAGCGTGCCGTCGTCATAGGCGGGCACCGCGTCGCCGAAGCCCTTGCGGTTCGACGCGGTGAGATAGGCGAGCGCCGGCACGATGCCCGACAGCCCGACGCCCGGCGCCGAGATATCGCGGGCCTTGTAGACGCCGGTGGCGATCAGCAGCGCGTCGTGGCGGCGGCGCAGGTCGGCGAGGCTGGCGTCGCGGCCGACCTCGTAATTCGGGTGGAAATGGATGCCGGCGTCGACCAGCCGCTGCACCCGCCGCCCGACGACCTCCTTCTCGAGCTTGAAGCCGGGGATGCCGTAGGTGAGCAGCCCGCCGGCGCGGTCGTGGCGGTCGTAGACATGGACGTCATAGCCCTTGACGCGCAGCAGCTCGGCGGCGGTCAGCCCGGCGGGGCCGGCGCCGATGATCCCGACCGACTGGCCCGAGCGGTCGGCGAGCACCTCGACCGGCTTCACCCAGCCCTGTTCCCAGGCGGTGTCGGTGATGAACTTCTCGACCGCGCCGATGGTGACCGCGCCATGCCCCGACTGCTCGATGACGCAATTGCCCTCGCACAGCCGGTCCTGCGGGCAGATGCGGCCGCAGATCTCGGGCATCGTCGAGGTGCTGTTCGACAGCTCATAGGCTTCCTCGAGCCGGCCTTCGGCGGTCAGCCGCAGCCAGTCGGGGATGTGATTGTGCAGCGGGCAATGCACCTGGCAGAAGGGCACGCCGCACTGCGAGCAGCGCGACGACTGTTCCTCGGCCTTGGCGACGATATAGGGCCGCGCGATCTCGAGGAAATCGCGCGCCCGCGCCTCGGCCTCGCGCTTGGGCGGATAGGCCTGATCGACCGTCGTGAAGCGCAGCATCATGTCGTTCGGCATCGCCCATCCTCGCAGAATGGGCTTGCGAATATCGGATCGCGGCGGGGCGAGTCACGCGAAAACCGCCATTTGGTACCGGATCGGGACGGTTAACCGTCGCATCCGCCGCTTTTCGCACTGCCGCCGAAACGTCCGCCGGCAATTAGTCCCGTATCGGGCCTATCGGTTGAGCAGCCAGACCAGCGCGACGCTGCCGATGACGATGCGGTACCAGGCGAAGGGGGCGAAGCCGAAGCGGCCGACCACCGCGACGAACGCCTTGACCACCAGCAGCGCGACGACGAACGCCGAGGCGAAGCCGATGGCGATGGCGCGCAGGTCGTCGCCGCCGAGCTGGTCCCAGCTCTTGAACAGGTCGTAGCTCGTCGCGGCGATCATCGTCGGCACCGCGAGGAAGAAGCTGAACTCGGCCGCGGTCTTGCGCTCGACGCCGAGCAGCAGCGCCCCCATGATCGTCGCGCCCGAGCGCGACACGCCGGGGATCATCGCCAGGCACTGGACGAAGCCGATGCCGAGCGCGGTCCGCCACGACATCGCCTCGACGCTGGTGATGGTGACGCGCTTGGTCATCCGCTCGATCAGCAGGATGAGGATGCCGCCGACGATCAGCGCCACCGCGACCACCTCGGGCGTCTCGATCATCGCCTTGATCGACTTGTAGGCGATCAGCCCGATCACCACCGACGGCAGGAAGGCGAGCAGGATGTTGCGCGTGAACGCCACCGGCCCCGGCTGCATCGACGGCAGTCCGGCGAGCACTTGCCCGAAGCGCTGCCGGTAGGCGACGAGCACCGCGAGGATCGCGCCCAGCTGGATGACGATCTTGAAGGTCGCGCTCTGCGGCCCGGTGAAGCCGAGCAACTCGGCGGCGAGGATGAGATGCCCCGTCGACGACACCGGCAGGAATTCGGTCAGCCCCTCGAGGATGCCGAGCAGGAGGAAGTCGAGCAGCGACTCGGTCATTGGGGGCTCCGGGGGATCGAATTTTCGCGCGTGTCGGTCATCCGGCCCATCCTCATTCTTCTTCCGTCATCCCCGCGCAGGCGGGGACCCACTCTCGAACAGGCCCGACCCTTCGCGCTCATCCCGAGCCGGCGGGAACCCACTCCCGACCAAGCCCTGCTCGTCGCGCTCACCCTGAGCTTGTCGGGAACCCACGAAAGTACCACTTTCGTGGGACCCTGGCCGAAGGGCGAGCTTGCCCCGATGTTTCAGCGCACCAACCCGGCTTCGACAAGCTCAGCCTGAGCGCTGGGGGTGTCGATCGGTGGGTCCCCGCCTGCGCGGGGATGACGACGAAGGTAAATTGTCCTCGCCCCGCGCTACAGCAGCTGCTGGTCGGGCGCGCCCGGCGCCGCCGCCGGCGCCGGATGGAAGCGGCCGAGCTTGCGGTAGCGCACCAGATAGGCCGGCGCGATCGCCTCGAGCGGCGCCGGCGCGATGCCGAACGCCGCGAAGCCCGCCGCGCCCGGCGCGACGACGTTGGGCGTCTGCAGCATCAGCCACTGGTCGCGCGTCAGCGGCGCGCCGGGCAGCCAGCCGGTGAGGCTCGCCAGCCGCGCCGCGACCGCATCGGGCACCTCGACGAGCGGCTTGTCGGCATAGGTCTGCGCGACGATCCACGCCAGCAGCTCGCGCATGCTCCACACCTTGGGCCCGCCGAGCTCGAAGGTCTGCCCCGCGAAGGCCGCGGGCGCCTCGGCGGCCATGACGATCGCCTTCGCGACGTCGAGCACATAGGCCGGCTGGAAGCGCGCGGCGGGCGCCACCACCGGCAGCACGAACGGCAGCCCGCGCGCGAGGCCGGCGAAGCGGTTGACGAACTCGTCCTCGGCGCCGAACAGGATCGACGGGCGCAGGATCGTCGCGCCCGGGAAGGCGGCGCGCACCGCCGCCTCGCCCGCGCCCTTGCTGCGGCCATAGGCCGATTCGGACTCGGGGTCGGCGCCGATCGCCGAGACATGGACGAGGCTCGCCGCGCCGGCCTTCGCCGCCGCCGCCGCGACGTTCCGCGCGCCGGCGACATGCACGTCGTCGAAGCTGGCGCCGCCGCGCTCGGCGAGGATGCCGACGAGGTTGATCACCGCGCCCGCGCCGGTACAGGCCGCGTCGATCAGCGCCGCGTCGCGCGCGTCGCCGGCGACCAGCGCCACCTGGCCGACGCCGCCCAGCGGCTTCAGATGCGCGGCGCGGTGGACGTCGCGCACCACGACGCGCAGCCGGTGCCCGCGCTTCGCCAGCTCCTGCACGACATAGCGGCCGACGAAGCCGGCGCCGCCGACGATGGTGATCAGCATCGGGGTAATTTGCGTGGGGGCAATCGATTGAACCATGGGACCCTGCCGCGTGAGAATTCGCGCGCTCCTCATGGCGATTTCGCGCGGCGTTGACAACCACGGCGGCACGCCTTAGGTGCCGGCCTCCCCCGCCTTTCGGGCGGGCTTGCCCCTGTGCCCAGGTGGCGGAATTGGTAGACGCGCTAGCTTCAGGTGCTAGTGCCGGCAACGGCGTGAAGGTTCGAGTCCTTTCCTGGGCACCATGGGGCGGGGGGGTGTATCATCACTGCGCCCATTGAAACGAGCGCGCGGCCATGGCGCCGCTGTGGCGGGTTTACCTCGATACGCTTTGCGAAGGCGGGGGTAGAGATCGATCCGGCCGCGTCCTTCGGGACCATCGATGCCGCCGAATTTTACCGTGCGCTCGAGACGTGATCATTGCGCGCATGATCGGCACCGGCCTGCTCGGGCCGCGGGACGCCCAGCATGTCGGACAGCTCGATAAGGAACATCGCATAGTGTGCGCGTTCTTGCCCTCCGGGCCCCGCGCGCCAGCGAGCGATGAACCCCTCGACTTCCAAGATGCTGCCCGCCACGAGCGCTAAGCATCAAACCCGAAGTGGCGGGCCCAAGCAAGCTGACGAAGCGGTCGCCTGGACCATTCGCTTTGGCGTCGGCACCGGTTTTCTTGCTCCCCTGACTTCAGCAGGTTACCCGGCTTTCGCCGTGTACTGCCAGTGAGGTGAACTGGATGCGCCCGTGAAACGGCGTATTAGGTGGGGGCAGATCCCGCCGCGCGGCACTCCGATCGCCGGCGATCAACCCCCCTCCGAAACCGCCCCCGCCATCCGCTCCCGCGCAGCCTTCGCGCTGGCCGCCGCCAGCAGCGCCGCCCAATCATCGGGCGGGTTGCCCTTGTCGAGCAGCCGGCGGAACACCGCATAGGCATCGCTCTTCGCGCCATAGGTGCGCAACGTCTGCTCGTCGTTCACCCAGGCATAGATGATGATCCGCGCGCCGGCGCTGTAGCGGAAGAACAGGCGGAAGCGGCCGGCGCCGAACTTCGCGCGGAACCAGTGCTTGCGCCCATCGCCGAGCGTCGCGCCCTGGCGATAGTCGGGCCGGGTGGGATCGGCGGGGATCGTCTCGAACACCAGCCGGCGCAGCGCCGCGAGCAGCTTGGCATTGGCGGTCTGCTGCCAGCCGGCCGGGTCCTTCGCCTTCGCCGTTTCGACCGCCGCCGCGAGCCGGTCGAGCTGGTCGAGGAACAGGTCATGGCCGAACAGCTGCCAGCCGTTGACGATCGTCATCGCCTAGAGGTCGACGTCGCCATCGATCAGCGCGGCGGGATCGGCATCGACGCCGGCGGTAAGCGCCGCGAGCCGCTCGGCGAGCGCCGGCGACAGCGCGGTCACCGCGCCGGGGCGGGTCTGGATGTCGGCGGCGAGCAGCGCGAGGAAGCCGTCGATCGCCGGGTCGTCGTCGCCGCTGTCGGCGCGCACGAGCGAGACGCCGTGCGCATCGACGCGAAAGGCGATCTTGCCGCCATAATCGACGCCGAGCGCGCGGCGCACCGCCTTGGGGATCGTCGTCTGGCCCTTGGCGGTGATGGTGCTGATCTCTTCGAGCATCGCGGACATGGCGGGGGTCTCCGGCGCCAAGGGTAAGGAATATTCCTTACTTGTCAAGAATGCGCCACGACGGCTCAGGCGGCGTCGCGCGCGGCCCCGTCGCGCGTGCGCGCCGCATCCCCATCGGGCACGCCCCCGCCGCCCGCGTCGCCATCGTCGCGAACCAGATGCACCGTCTGCGTCGGGTAGGCGATGACGACGCCCCTCTCGGCGAACGCCTCGACGATGTTGAACAGCACCTCCTGGCGGGCGTTCATCAGCACGCCGACCTCGCGGCTGCGGCCGAAGAAGGCGAGCTCGAAGTCGAGCGACGACGGGCCGAGGGCGACGAGGTGGCAGCGCTGGAAGCGCGCGCTCTCGACGCGCGCGACGCAGCCCTCGATGATCGCCGGCAGCTGGCGCAGCAGCGCCGGCGGCGTTTCATAGGCGACGCCGATCGTCAGCACCGCGCGGCGCTCGTCCATGCGGTTGTAATTGTCGATCGTCGCTTCCATCAGCTTGGCGTTGGGCACCACCACCTCGTGCCCGTCGAACGAGCGCAGCCGCGTGGTGCGGATGCGGATCTCCTCGACCGCGGCGGTCAGGTCGCCGAAGCGGATGGTGTCGCCCTGCTGGAACGGCCGGTCGGTGATGATCGAGAAGGCCGAGAAGAAATTGGCGATCGTCGACTGCGCGGCGAGCGCGATGGCGACGCCGCCGATGCCCAAACCGGCGACGAGCGCGGTGACGTTGACGCCGAGATTGTCGAGCAGCAGCAGCAGCGCCACCGACCAGACCAGCACCATGATCGCCCAGCGCATCAGCACGAAGGCGCTGGCGATCGTCGACGCCTCGCCGGCGTGGCGCGCCACCAGCCGCGACAGCAGGTGGACCGCCACCGCCTGCGCCCAGATCGCGCCCTGCAGCACCGCGGCGACGGTGAACAGCAGCCGGACGGCGTCGTTGACCGCCTCGGGCGCCTCGACGAGCCCGAGGCCGACGCGCAAGCCGATCATCAGGATGAAGAAGAACATCAGCCGGCGCACGAGATCGCGCGCGATGCCGCGGACGCTGTCGTCGCCGATGTCGCCGCGCGCCAGCGCCCCGCCGACCCAGCGCTTGGCGGCGAGCAGCAGCAAGGTGACCAGCGCGGCGACGCCGAGCGCGACGACCGCCTGCCCCTCGATCGAGGCGACCCAGCGGACGAAATCGGTGACGCCGGTGCCGAGGCTGGCGGTGGCGGAGGTGACCGAGTCGAGCGGCGGCGCGGCGGGCGCGGCGGCGGCGGGAGCGGAAGCTGTCATGCCAAGGGAACGGGCGCTTCGCCGTCGCGGTTCCCCCGCGCACGGCCGGCGCGGCGCCCGCCGCCGGGTCGCGGCTCAGCCCGCCGCGCGCTCGTACCAGCCGCGGCTGCGCTTCGCGATCGCCACCACCGACAGCATCACCGGCACCTCGACGAGCACGCCGACGACGGTCGCCAGCGCCGCGCCCGAGCCGATGCCGAACAGGCTGATCGCCGCCGCCACCGCCAGCTCGAAGAAGTTCGACGCGCCGATCAGCGCCGACGGCGCCGCGACGCACCAGGCGACGCCGAAGCGGCGGCTCAGCCAATAGGCGAGCCCGGCGTTGACATAGACCTGGATGAGGATCGGCACCGCGAGCAGCGCGATGACCAGCGGCTGCGCGAGGATCGCCTCGCCCTGGAAGCCGAACAGCAGCACCAAGGTCGTCAGCAGCGCGACGAGCGACACCGGGCCGAGCGCCGCCTGCAGCCGCGCGAGCGCCGGCGCGCCGCCCGAGGCGAGGACGCCGCGGCGCAGCGCCTGCGCGGCGATCACCGGCACGACGATGTAGAGCCCGACCGACAGCAGCAGCGTGTCCCACGGCACGCTGATCGCCGCGACGCCGAGCAGCAGCGCGACCAGCGGCGCGAAGGCGAACACCATGATGACGTCGTTCAACGCCACCTGGCTCAGGGTGAAATGCGGCTCGCCCTCGCAGAGGTTCGACCAGACGAACACCATCGCGGTGCACGGCGCGGCGGCGAGCAGGATCAGCCCGGCGATATAGCTGTCGATCTGCGTTTCGGGCAGCCACGGCCGGAACAGCATGCCGATGAACAGGGTGGCGAGCAGCGCCATCGAGAAGGGCTTCACCGCCCAGTTGATGAAGAGCGTCACGCCGACGCCGCGCAGATGCTCGCGCACCTGCCCGAGCGCGGCGAAGTCGATCTTGACCAGCATCGGCACGATCATCAGCCAGACCAGCGCCGCCACCGGCAGGTTGATCCGCGCGACCTCGGCCGCCGCGAGCGCTTCGAACAGCCCGGGGACGAGCGCGCCGAGGCCGATGCCGGCGACGATGCACAGCGCCACCCACAAGGACAGATAGCGTTCGAAGACCGTCATCGCCGGCGCGGCGGCGTCAGTCGCCATCGGCGGTGCCGATCGCGCTCAGCTTCGCCTGCAGGCTCATCCGGTCGATCGCGGCGAGCGGCAGCGCGGTGAACAGCGCGATGCGGTTGCGCAGCATCCGGTAGGCGTCGAAGAAGGCGGCATGGACCTCGGCGTCGCTGCCGGTCACCGCGGCGGGGTCGGGGATGCCCCAATGCGCGGTCATCGGCTGGCCGGGCCACACCGGGCAGACCTCGCCGGCGGCGTTGTCGCAGACGGTGAACACGAAATCGAGCGGCGGCGCGCCGGGGCCCGAGAATTCGTCCCACGACTTGGAGCGGAAGCCCGACACTCGTGGCCGAGGCTGCGCAGCACGTCGAGGCCGACCGGATGGACCGCGCCCTTGGGGAAGCTGCCGGCGCTGAACGCCCGGAAGCGGCCGCCGCCCTCGCGCTGCAGGATCGCCTCGGCGAGGATCGATCGCGCCGAATTGCCGGTGCACAGGAAGAGGACGTTGTAGGCGCGGTCGGCCATGGCGCTCAGCCGCAGCAGGAGGCGGCGGAGGCCGCGGCCGGCGCCGGCATCGCCGGGGCGCAGCAATTGTCGGCGGCGGCGTTGGCCGAGGCGGCGCGCACGTCGTCGGGCGACGGGCCGCTGCCATAGTCGGTGCTGTCGCCGCTGGTGTGGAAGGTCTCCCAGACCACGCCCTGCGGATCGGCGATCCACGATTTCTCCGACTTGGCGTAGCAGCAGGTCGTCGCGCCCTCGTCGAGCACCGGCCGGCCGGCGGCGTCGAGCCGGGCGTAGACCTCGGCGAGCTCGGCGCGGTCCTCGACCTGGATGCCGAGATGCTCGATGCCGCGCGTCGCATGCTGGCCGGTCGAGATGGCGAAATTGACGCGCGGATCGTCGATCATCCACTTGGCATAGTCGGGCTTGGTGACGGTCGGCGGGGCGGCGAACAGCGTCGAATAGAAGGCGATCGACTGGTCGAGATTCTCGACGCTGACATGGACGTGCAGGCGCTTCATCGCGGGCTCCTCTCTCAGCAGGCGGGGCAGGTGGCGGCGGGCGCGAGGCCGGTGCCGCAGATCTCGGGGTGGCCCTGGCAGCAATCCTCCATCAGGAAGGCGAGCAGCCGGCGCGTCCCCTCATAGTCGGCGGCATAGATCACGCTGCGGCCGTCGCGGCGCGAACGGGCAAGGCCGGCGCGTTCGAGCGCCGCCAGATGGTGCGACATCGTCGAGGGGGCGAGGCCGACGGCGGCGGCGATGTCGCCCGCGGTCATGCCGTTCGGCCCGGCCTTGACCAGCAGCCGGAACACGGTGAGCCGCGCCTCCTGCGCCAGCGCGGCGAGCGCATCGACGGCGACATGCTGTTCCATGCGGCGGCTCCCAACATTTCGATAAGAGTCGAACTATTCGACTTTGATCGAAACGTCAAGCGGCCATCGCGCCGAGGCCGAGCATTGACCGCGATCAATGCGGCGCGCCCCGGCGCGGGCGATGGTGCGTCCGCGGCCGACCGCCGGCGCTCCCCCAAGCCACCTCCCTGGCGGTCGGTCGCGCCGGCCCCCGACGGGCGGGGGCGACAGCCGGAGAGACGGGGCGTCATGACCGAGTTCTGGGCCTGCTGGTACTGGCCGATCGCGCTGAGCCACGCCTGGCTCGACGCCTGGTTCGGCGCCCCCGCGGCGCGTGCCGCCCCGGCGGACGACGCGCTGCCGTGCGAAGACCATGCGCTGTTCGCCTGAGGAGAGGACGATGCCCTCCAGCGATGCCACCCCCGCGACGCGCGACACGGCCTGGGCGCGGCTCGTGCCGCACCTGCTCCAGCTGCGGCGACGGCTCGACCGGATCGACGCCGCCAGGCGCGCTCCGCGCGATCCCGACCTCGGCGAGCAGGCGCTCGCCGCCGAAGGCGACGAGGTCGACGCGGCGATCGGCGCGGCGCTGCGCGACGAGCTGCACGAGGCCGAGGCGGCGCTCGAGCGGATCGCGTCGGGCGGCTATGGCCGTTGCCTCGGCTGCGACGAACCGATTGCCGAGGCCCGGCTGCGCGCGCTGCCGACCGCGCTGCGCTGCGCGGCGTGCGAAGCGCTCGCCGGGCGGCGCGCGGCCGGCGCGCGCCGGGCCGGCCCCGGGCGATAACGGGGTAGCTCGCCATCGCCGGCGGGTATAGACTGCGCGCATCCGCCCGGGGGGTTCCATGGTCAACCATTCCTGTGCCGACTGCGCCGTCCGCGATTCCGCGCTGTGCGCGGCGCTGAACGACGACGAGCTCGACCGGCTCAACCGCGTCGGCCGGCGCCAGAGGCTCGCCAAGGGCCAGACGCTGCAGTTCGCCGGCGACGACAGCCTGGTGTTCGCCAACGTCGTCGAGGGCGTGCTCAAGCTCTCCACCTCGACCGCCGACGGCCGCGAGCAGATCGTCGGGCTGCTCTATCCCGCCGACTTCCTCGGCCGGCTGTTCGCGGTGCGCGTCGACCATGACTGCACCGCGCTCACCGACGCCGACATCTGCGTGTTCCCGCGCAAGGGATTCGAGGCGGCGCTCGACGATTTCCAGAAGCTCGAACGCTCGCTGCTCGAGCGCACGATGGCCGAGCTCGACCGCACGCGGCAATGGATGCTGCTGCTCGGCCGCAAGAGCGCCGAGGAGAAGGTCGCGAGCTTCCTGCTCAACATCGTCGACCGGCTGAAGCCCGAAGCCTGCGCCGGCCGCGCTGCCAACGGCCCGCCGACCTATGTGCTGCCGCTCACCCGCGGCCAGATCGCCGACGTGCTCGGGCTGACGATCGAGACGGTGAGCCGCCAGATGACGCGCCTGAAGACCGCCGGCGTCATCGCGCTGCCCAGCACGCGCGAGGTGACGATCCTCAATCCGCGGGCGCTCGAGGCGAGGGCCGAGGCGGCGTAGCCGCTACGCCACCGGCGCGCCGCCCGCGGCGACGCGGATCGCCAGCTCCTCGACGAGCATGGCGCGACGGTAGCCGGTGAAGAAGCAGCGCAGCATGTAGCCGAGCGTCTCGGGCGCCTCGGCGGCGCCGCCGGCGACGATCGGCTCGAGCCCATGGCCGATCTCGCCCGCCAGCCCGTCGTCCTCGCCATGCTGGCGCTCGATCCGGTCGAGCAGGTCGGGGCGGTCGGTCGCCAGCAGCGCCCGCAGCAGCCCGATCTCGTCGGCGTGATGCGCGGGCACCAGCGAGCCGAGCGCCTCGGCGGCGCGCCGGCAGCGCTGCGGGCAGGCGCGCGGCAGGTCGTCGGCGATCGCCTCGAGTTCGGCGCACAGCAGCGCGAGCCGGTCGTGCTGGTCGTAGATCGCGCGCAGCCGTCGTGCGATCGCAAGGTCGGCGAGGCGGGGCGGCGGCGCGGCGGGCATGGGCGGCTCCTCTCACGCGATGATATCGCAGGCCGCGGCAATCCGGCTTTGATCGCGGTCAATGCCGCGACGCGGCGCGCCGCTGCCGTGTCCCGCCAGCGCCGTCGCGCTCAGGCCGGGCATTGGTCGGCCGCGCGCGCGGCGATGGCGACGGGCGCGCGCCGGTCGAGCCGGCTGAGCACGCCGGCGTCGCGGCGATAGGGGTCGCCATGATAGACCAGCCCGCCGTCGCGCGTCGCGACGGTGAAATAGCCGACATGGACCGGGATCGTCCGCGACAGCCTCACCTTGGTGCTTTCACCCGAGGCAAGCACGCGGTCGATCTGCGCGCGGGTCCACGTCGGGTCGTCCGCGAGCAGCAGCGCCGCGAAATCGACCGCGCCCTTCACGCGGATGCAGCCGTGGCTGAAGGCGCGTTCCGTCTCCTCGAACTTGCCGCGCGCCGGCGTGTCATGGAGGTAGACCGAGAAGGGGTTGGGCATGAAGAGCTTCATCTGCCCGAGCGCATTCTGCGGCCCCGGCTTCTGGCGGTAGCGCACCGAGCCGTCGGGGTTGCGCTGGACGACATAGCCCTGCGCCGCCGCCCTGGCGGGATGGCGCAGCACCAGGCTGCCGACGCTTTCGGCGACGATGCTCCTGGGCACTTCCCACCAGGGGTTGAGGATGACGCCGGCGATCTGCGTCGAGAATTGCGGCGTCGGCGTCGACGGCTTGCCGACGATGACCGCCCGCTCCTCGATGACGCGCCCGTCGGCGACGAGCTTGAGCGAATAGGCGGGGACGTTGACCAGCACGTAGCGCGCGCCGAGGTCGCGCGGCATCCAGCGCCAGCGTTCGAGGTTGGCGCGCAGCTGGTCGCGCCGCGCCCGCTCCTCCGCCGGGGTTTGCGCCAGCGCGGCGCGCAGCTGGCGATAATCCTCGTGCACCGGCAACAGCGCCTCGAAGCTCGCCGCGAGGCGGCCGGCCTGCAGTCCGCCGGCGATCGTCGCGCGCAGCGCCGGCTCCGAACGCGCCGGGCCGGCGATGTGCCAGCCGACGCGTTCGCCCGGCGGTACGCGCCCCGCTGCATAGTCGCCGGCGAGCGCGAGCGCCGCCGCGGTCGCCACCGCGTCGAGCCGCGCCGGATCGCCCGCCACCGCCGCCCGCTCGATCGCAGCGGGCGCATAGGCGGCGGGGTCGAGCCCCTGTGCCGCGGCGCCCTCGATGATCTCGACCAGCGCCGCCGCCGCCTGCGGCGTCCAGTGGAGGGCGGGCGCCGGCGCCCCGCCGGCCAGCGCGACCGCCAGCCCCGCCGCCGCGGCGACCCGTCCGCCGGCGACCGCCGCTCGCTTCGTCATGAACACCCCCGCCATCGCCACGCGCCGCTCCCCTTCAACGTCGGTGCCGCGATAGCGCGGGGCGGCGCGCTGGGCTTTGATCGGCATCAATGCCCGACGCGCGCCGCCGGTCCAGGAGCGGGCGGCGACCGGCAGCGACCGGCCGCCGCCCGAAAGGAGGGCTCATGACCGAACGTGTCACCGTCATCGTCGGCCATCCCGACCCCGACCGGTCGCGCTTCGGCCATGCGCTCGCCGCCGCCTATGCCGACGGCGCGCGCGCGGCGGGGCGCCACGTGCGAATGCTCACCATCGCCGACCTCGACTTCCCGCTGCTGCGCCGCCAGCAGGACTGGCTCGACGGACCGCCGCCGCCGGTGATCGCCTGGGCGCAGGACGACATCGTCTGGGCCGATCATGTCGCGATCTTCTATCCGCTGTGGCTCGGCGACCTGCCGGCGTTGCTCAAGGCGTTCCTCGAACAGGTGATGCGCCCCGGCTTCGCGCTGCGCTACTGCAAGCGCGGGCTGCCCGAAAAGCTGCTGGCGGGGCGGAGCGCCGACGTCGTGGTGACGATGGGAATGCCGTCGTTCATCTATCGCGCCTGGTTCGGCGCGCACAGCCTGCGCAACCTCAAGCGCAACATCCTCCACCTCGTCGGCATCGCGCCGGTGCACAGCATCGTGGTCGGCAGCGTCGGGGGCAATGCGAAGGCGCGGGACCGGTGGCTGTCGCGCATGCACGCCCGCGGCGGGCGGGATTTCGCATGAGCCGCGCTCCGTCGAACACGTCGACCATCGCCTTCCACGGCGCGGCGCGCACCGTCACCGGATCCTGCTTCGAGCTGGCGCACGCCGGGCGCCGCCTGCTCGTCGATTGCGGGCTGTTCCAGGGGACGCGGACGCTCGAGGCGCTCAACCGCGAGCCGCTGCCGTTCGATCCGCACGCCATCGACGCGGTGCTGCTGACGCATGCGCACATCGATCACAGCGGCCTGCTGCCGCGGCTCGCCGCGGCGGCCTACAGCGGACCGATCTGGTGTACCGAGGCCACCGCCGACCTGCTGCGCCACATGCTGCCAGACGCCGGCCGCATCCAGGAATTCGAAGCGGCGCGGCGCAACCGCCGGCCCGACCGGCGCGACCGCCCCGCGGCGGTGCCGATCTATACCGAGGCCGATGCCGTCGCCGCCGCCGGTCTCGCGCGGCCGGTGGCGCTCGAAAGCTGGTTCGAGCCGGTGCCCGGCATCCGTGCCCGCTTGTGGAACGCCGGGCACATCCTCGGGTCGAGCTCGATCGAGCTCAACGTCGGCGGTGCGCGGCTGCTGTTCTCGGGCGACGTCGGCCCGGAGAACAAGGCCTTCCACCCCGATCCCCGCGGTCCCGGCGGCTTCGACCATGTGTTCTGCGAATCGACCTATGGCGACCGCGAGCGCGAGGCGGTGACGCTCGAGGCGCGCCGCGCCCTGCTCGAGCGCGAGATCCGCAGCGCGCTCGCCGCCGGCGGCAATCTCGTCATCCCGGTGTTCGCCGTCGAGCGGACGCAGGAGCTGCTGCTCGACATCGCGATGCTGCTCGACGCCGGGCGGCTGACCCACACCGCCGTGTTCGTCGATTCGCCGCTCGCCAGCCGGGTGACGCGGGTGTTCGCCGCGCATGCCGCCGAGCTCGAGGACATCGGCGCGCGCGGCATCTTCCGCCACCCCGCCTTCCGCTTCGTCGAGGACGCGCAGCAGTCGATGCGGCTCAACGACGTCTCGGGCGCGGTGATCCTCGCGGCGTCGGGCATGTGCGAGGCGGGGCGCATCCGCCACCATCTGCTGCACAATCTGCCGCGCAAGGATTCGACGATCCTGTTCGTCGGCTATCAGGCCGCCGGCACGCTCGGCCGCACGCTCATCGACGGTGCCCGGCGCGTTCGGCTGTCGGGCCGCGAGGTCGCGGTGCGCGCCCAGGTCCGGCGCATCGACAGCTACTCCGCGCACGCCGACCGCCGCGAGCTGCTCGCCTGGATCGCGGCGCGCCGGCCGATCGCCGGCAGCCTGTTCCTCACGCATGGCGAGGCGGCGCCGATCGGGTCGCTCGCCGCGGCGCTGCCCGCGGGAAGCGCCGGCGCGATCGTCCAGCCCGAGATCGGCGAACGCTACGCCCTCCCCGCCGGCCGGCCGGCGAAGCGGCTGGCGACCGGGCGCGTCGACCTGCGGCGCGCCGTCGAGCGCGACTGGCAGAACGACTATGCCGACCTCGCCGCCAATCTGAAGAGCGAGCTGCAGGCGATCGAGGACGCCGAGGCGCGCCGGCAGGCGATCGCGCGCATGCGCCAGGTGCTTGCCGACTATCGCGGGCATCGCGGGCATCGCGGCGCGGCGCCTAGCCGCCCGCCGCGACGTCCTGCCGCGCCGGCTGCGGGTCGACGATCGCGAGCAGCCGGTCGACCTTCTCGTGGAGGATGAGGATTTCGAGTTCGGCCTTGAGGTTGATCTCGAAGTCCTGCTGCGCCTGCAGCCGGTCGCGCGCCGCCTGGCGGTTCTGGCTCATCATGATCACCGGCGCCTGGATCGCCGCGAGCATCGACAGCAGCAGGTTGAGGAAGATGAACGGGTAGGGGTCGGGCGGCCGGGCGAGCAGCAGGCTGTTGGTCGCCGCCCAGGCGAGCAGGAACAGTCCGAACAGGATGATGAAGCTCCACGAGCCGCCGACCGCGGCAACGCGATCCGCCAGCTGCTGGCCGAAGCTCAGCGAGCTTTCGAACTGACGGTGCGTCGGCCGGGTCACCGTCTGGCGCAGCACGGTGCGTTCGACGACGCGCCGCTCGCGCGGCGGCAGGCCGCCGAGGTCGGTGGCGAGCACGCGTTCGGCAAGCTCGAAGATATCGATCTGTTGATCCGTCATTCCCCGCCTCCTTCGTCGACCGACCGCGGCGCCCGCGTCGGCGGCATGCGCGCGATCTACCGCGCCTCGCCGACGCGCCCGTTGATCGCGATCAAAGGCGCGCGGGCGCTGTCGCGTTAGGCGGAAACGGGGAACGCGGCGCACAAGGAAGGGCGAAGCCTGATGGAAAGCGCTTTCGGCGAAACCGGCGGGCTGTTCGGCCGGCTCGGGCTGGGGCTGGCGGTCGGCCTGCTGGTCGGACTCGAGCGCGGCTGGAGCGCCCGCGGCGAGGGCGCCGGTCGTCGCGTCGCCGGCCTGCGCACCTTCGGGCTGCTCGGGCTGCTCGGCGGGGTGATCGGCCTGCTCGGGCTCGAGATCCATCCGCTGCTCGCGGCGATCGTGCTCGCCGCCGCCGCCGCCGCGCTCGTCGCCGGCTATCTGCGCGACATGCGCGTCGACGGCAATGTCAGCGCCACCTCGACGATCGCCGGCCTGCTGACGCTCTGCCTCGGCATCCTCGCCACCAACGGCTTCGCCAAGACCGCGGTTCTGGTGGCGACCGTCGCGACGCTCGTGCTGTCGCTGCGCACGCAGCTGCACGGCTGGCTCGCGCGGCTGAGCGAGACCGACGTCCAGGCGACGGCGCGCTTCGCCATCATCGCCGCCGCGGTGCTGCCGCTGCTCCCCGACCGCCGCTTCGGCCCCTATGACGCGTGGAATCCGCGCGAGCTGTGGCTGGTCGTGGTGCTGGTGACCGCCTTCTCCTTCGCCGGCTACATCGCCAGCCGCAGCTTCGGCGCGCGGCGCGGCATTCTGGCGACGGCGGCGATCGGCGGCATGTATTCGTCGACCGCGGTCATCGCCGTGCTGGCGCGGCGGCTGAAGCTCGGCGACGCGCCAGCGCCGCTGCTCGCCGCCGGCATCGCGGTGGCGTCGACGGCGATGTTCATCCGCGTGCTGCTGCTGACCGCGGCGCTGGCCACGTCGGCGCTGCCCTCGCTCGCCTTCGTCGCGGCGCCGGCCGGCGTCGTCGCGCTGGCGGCCTGCCTGTGGCTGCTACGGCGCGACGACGGCGGCCAGCCCGGCGGTGCGACGGTCTTCGTGCCGCGAAATCCGTTCGAGCTGCTGCCGGCGCTGGGCTTTGCGCTGCTGGTCGGCGCGCTGGCGCTGGCGACGCGCTGGGCCGAGGCGCGCTTCGGCGACGTCGGCATCGCGGCGCTGCTCGCGATCACCGGCAGCTTCGACGTCGATGCCGCCATCGTCACGCTGGGCGGCCTGCCCGCCGGCACGATCGCGCCGTGGCTGGCGGGGATCGTGCTGGCGGTGCCCATCCTGTTCAACACGCTGTTCAAGGCGGCGATCGTCGTTTCGCTGGTCGGGTGGCGCTCCGGGATCCGCGCCGCCGCGCCGCTGCTGGCGAGCGGCGCCACGATGCTGGTCTTCCTCGCCCTCGCCGCGCTGAGGCTTTGATCGGCATCAAGGCGGCGCGGCGGCGACTCGCTAGATTCGACCCTGCAGCGGCCGGACGAAGGGTCCCAGCCGCGCGGGAGACCCGACATGAAGACGATCCTGCTGCCGATCCACGACGACGCCGGCGCCGAAGCGCGCCTGCAGGTCGCGCTCGATCTGGCGCGCGCCCACAGCGCCCATCTCAGCTGCCTGCAGGTCACGCCGCTGACCGCCTATGTCGCCTCCGACAGTTTCGGCGGCGTGTTCGTGATGCCCGATCTCATCGATGCGGTGAGCGCACATGAGGCCAAGCTGCGCGCCGATACCGAGGCGCGGCTGGGGCGCGAGGACGTGGCGTGGAGTTACGAGCATGGCGACGGCGATCCGGCGGCGACGATCGTCGACCGTTCGAGCCTCGCCGACCTCATCGTGTTGAGCGCGGCGCTGCGCGAGCCGCGGCCGAGCGATCCGCTGCCGCTCGCCGGCGACGTCGCGATCCACGCGCGCACCCCGGTCTGCGTCGTGCCGGCCACCGCCAGCGGCCTCGACGTTGCCGGCAAGGCGCTGGTCGCGTGGAACGGCAGCGCCGAGGCGGCGGCCGCGCTCAAGGCGGCCTTGCCGATGCTGCGGCTCGCCACGTCGGTGGTGATCGCCACGGTGGCCGAGCCCAGCGAGGACAGCCTGCCGCCGCTCGATGCCGCCGAATATCTGTCGCGCCACGGCGTGAAGGCCGAGCTGCTGCCGCTCGAGCGCGGTCGCGGATCGATCGCCGACACGCTGCTCGCCGCGCGTGACCGCGCCGGCGCCGCCTATGTGGTGATGGGCGCCTACGGACACAGCCGGATGCGCGAGTTCATCCTCGGCGGCGTGACGCGCGAGATGCTGCGCGGCTCGCCGACGCCGCTGTTCCTGGCGCATTGACCGCGCCGCCGGCTCACCCCGGCGGGGCGAGAACCGCGCGGTCGCGCCCGGTGCGCTTGGCCTCGTAGAGCGCCCGGTCGGCGCGCTCGATCAGCGAGGCGAGCGTCTCGTCGGGGGGCTGCCATTCGGCGACGCCGGCGCTCGCGGTGATCGCGATCGCCTGGCCGTCGAACTCGCCCGGCACCGCCAGGCCGCGCCGGACCGCCTCGGCGGCGAGCAGCGCGCCCTGCGCGTCGGTCTCGGGCAGCAGCACGACCAGCTCCTCGCCGCCGAAGCGCGCCACCACGTCGCCCGGCCGGCAGGCGCGAACCGTCGCCTCGGCGGCGCGCTTGAGCACCGCGTCGCCGACCGGGTGGCCGTAATTGTCGTTGATCGACTTGAAGCGATCGAGATCGACGATGATCATGCTGACCGCCAGCCCGTGGCGGCGCGCCAGCTCGAGCTCCTGCGTCGCGCTTTCGAGGAAGCGGCGGCGATTGCCGATGCCGGTCAGCGGATCGGTGCTGGCCAGCGCCGCCAGCCGGTCGTTGGCGCTGCGCAGCGCCTGCGTGCGTTCGTCGACCAGCCCCTCGAGCCGCCGCGCGCGCTGGCGCAGCAGCCGGGTGCGCAACGCCACGATCGCGAACATCGCCGCCACCGCCACCAGCGCGCCCAGCACGCGGAACCACAGCGACTCGTACCAATGCGGCGCGACGTCGATCGGCGTCGACAGCGTGACCGTCTGCGGGAACAGCCCGCCGGTCTCGGCGCGCAGCTCGAGCCGGTAGTCGCCGCTCGGCAGGTTGGTGTAGGCGGCGGCGGGCGGCGTGCCGAAGGGCACCTCGACCCACGCCTCGTCGAAGCCGCGCAGCCGGTGCGAATAGCGCGTCGCCGCCGGGGCGCGATAGTCGAGCAGCGCGAAGTCGACGCGAAAGCCGCGCCGGCTTGCGGCGAGCTTGAGCCTTTCGCCGGCGCCTGGGATCGCGGCAAACGGCAGCGCCGCGCCGTCGACGAGCAGGTTGGTGATCGCCAGCGGCGGTCGCCGCGACGGCGCGCGCATCGCGCCGGGGCGGACGATCGTCAGCCCGCCGAGCCCGCCGAACATCAGCGCCCCGTCGGGCGCGCGCGCCGCGGCACGGTGGACATAGCTGTCGATGACGAGCCCGTCGCGCGGGCCGAGGTTGCGCGCGCGCCGCGTCGCGCCGTCGATCAGCGCGACCCCGTCCGAGGTGCTCGCCCAGGCGCGTTCGCCGTCGGTCAGCAGCGCGTTGATCTTCTCGCTGGCGAGGCCGTCGGCGGCGGTTACGCGCGCGAAGCGGCAGGGCGGTGCGGCGCGGTCGAGCAGGCCGATGCCGCCGAAGGTGCCGAGCCAGAAGCGGCCGCGTCGATCGCGTTCGATCGATCCCGAATAATCGTGCGGCAGGCTGTACGGGTCGCGCGGATCGTGGCGGATCGTCGTGAAGCCGGCGCGCCCGGGTGCCGCGACGCTGATGCCGGTGATCGTCGAGAACCAGAACTGGTCGCCCGGCATGCGCGTGATCAGCCGGACCTGATTGCCCGCGAGGCTGCGCGGATCGGCGGGATCGGCGACGAACCGGTCGAGGCGCCGCGTCGCCGTGCCGTAGCGGAACAGGCCGTCATAGGTGCCGATCAGCATGTCGCGCCCGTCGGCCGCCATCGACAGCACCAGCCGCGAATCGAGCGCCGGGATGGCCGAGGCGGTGACGGCCAGGCTGTCGGGATCGATGCGCGCCACGCCCTGCGATCCGGCCCAGACCTGGCCGTCGGGGCCGACCGCGAACGCCTGGACGTCGCGCTCGGCCTGTTCGCCGGTCAGCCGCACGCGGGCGATGCGACCGGTGGCGGGATCGAGGATGTCGATGCGCCCCATGCCGAGCCCCAGCCAGATGCGGCCGCGCGGGCCGATCCACACCGCATGGACGTTCGGATCGGACAGGGCGGCCGGGTTGAGCGGCGACGACAGCATCGACAGCACGATGCGGCCGGCCGGATTGTAGCGCGCGGCGCCGACCTCGGTGGCGATCCACACATTGCCGTCGCGGTCCTGAAGCAGCGCGCGGGTGATGTCGCCCGGCAGCGACGCGCGCATCGCCGGGTCGTGCACGATGCGTCCGGCGGCGCCGGTCGCCGGATCCCAGGTGACGACGCCGCCGCCGTCGGTCGCCGCCCAGATCGCCCCGGCGCCGGGCCCGCCGTCGGTCTCGAGGAAGGCGCGCACCGTCCGCCGACGCGCCAGCCCGTCGACGCCCGAGAGGCCGGGGACCAGCCGCGGCTGCAGCGCGGCATCGAGATAGAGGATCCCGGTCTGGCCCGAGCCCACCCAGATGCGGCCGGCGCGGTCCTCGTGCAGCGCCCAGATCTTGTCGCGCAGCACGTCGCCCGCCGTGCCGTCGCCGGTCACCGCGGCGAAGCCGGCTTCGCCGGCGCGGCGCACCAGCAGGCCGGCGTTGCTGCCCACCCACAAATTGCCGCGGCGATCCTCCAGGACCGCGAAGCTGCGCGGGTCGAGACCTGGCTGCGCGCCCGGTGCGCCCGCCACCGCGCGAACGCGGCCCGTCGCCAGGTCGAGATGGTCGAGTCCGCCCTCGGTGGCGACCCAGAAGCCGCCGCCGCGCGCCGGCGACAGCGCGAAGACCTTGGCGTGTGCCGTCCCGCCGGCGCCGACGGGCAGCCGGTCGAAGCGCATCGTCGCCGGATCGAAGATCACCAGCCCGCCGGCGTTGGTGCCGATCAGCAACCGGCCGTCGGCAAGCGGCGCGAGCGCGCGCACGTAGGAGTCGGGAAGCTGGCGCGGATCGAGCGCGTCCTGGCGGAACACCTGCATGCGGTGGCCGTCGAAGCGGACGAGGCCGCCGAAGGTGCCCATCCAGATGAGCCCGCGCCGGTCCTGCGCGATCGAGGTGACGGTGCCGTGCGGCAGCCCGTCGGCGACGCGCACATGCTCGAACAGCGGCGTGTCGAACGCCCGCCAGGCGTCGGCCGCCGCCCAGGCCAGGCTCGCCTGCAGCCACAGCAGCAGCGCGAGGCCGAGCCGGAACGACGGCGATGACGATGACGACATGTTACGCACGAGAACGGCCCGACTGCCTGCCCACGAGACACCTGCGGCCGCCAGCGGCGCTTCGGTCTTCCCCGCCTGCTATATGGAGCGACCTTGCACGCTGTAAACCCGCAGCCTGTCGCGAAAGACTTGCGAAAATTGCATCAGCATAGGCGGTTAGCTGGGGACGTGCGGCGCGCGGGCGGCGGCGTTCCCCCCGTTGCCGGGGCAGCGTCTGTTCCGATATGCTGCGCCGCGGGTGCCGGCCCGTGAGCCGGCGGCGGCGAAGCGGGGGCTTCGGGGATGCGGCGAGGGATCATCCTGGCGGGGGGATCGGCGAGGCGCCTGCATCCGCTGAGCCTGCCGGTCAGCAAGCAGCTGATGCCGGTCTACGACAAACCGATGATCTATTATCCGCTGTCGGTGCTGATGCTCGCCGGCATCCGCGAGATGCTGGTCATCACCACGCCGCGCGACCGTCCCGCCTTCGAACAGCTGCTCGGCGACGGTTCCGGCTGGGGAATCGCGCTGCGCTATGCGGTCCAGGAGACGCCCGACGGGATCGCGCAGGCCTATCGCATCGGCGCGGATTTCGTCGGCGACGGGCCCAGCGCGCTGATCCTCGGCGACAATATCTTCTACGGCCATGGCCTGGCCGAGTTGCTCGCGCGCGCCGACGCGCGGCGCGTCGGCGCGACGCTGTTCGGCTACACCGTCGCCGATCCGCGCGCCTATGGCGTGGTCGGGTTCGATGCCGCCGGACGAGTCGATTCGATCGAGGAAAAGCCCGCCGTGCCGCGCTCGACCTACGCCGTCACCGGCCTCTATTTCTACGACGGCCGCGCGCCCGCCTATGCCGAGTCGCTCGCGCCGTCGGCGCGCGGCGAACTCGAGATCACCGACCTCAACCGCCGCTACCTCGAGGCGGGCGACCTTCACGTCGAGCTGATGGGCCGCGGCTTTGCCTGGCTCGACACCGGGACGCACGCTTCGCTGCTCGACGCCGCCAACTATGTGCGGATCATCGAGGAGCGGCAGGGTCTCAAGGTCTGCTGCCCCGAGGAAATCGCCTGGCGCCGCGGGTTCATCGATGCGGCGCAACTCGAACGACTGGCGCTGCCGCTGCGCGGTTCGGGCTACGGCCTCTATCTGCTCGACCAGCTCGAGCGCGAGGCAAGCGGGTGACGGTCGCCGGCTCGGCCCCCGGCCGGAGCGCGTGAGATGCGCGTCACCGCCACTGCCATCCCCGAGGTCAGGCTCATCGAGCCGCGGCTGCACGGCGACGCGCGCGGCGTCTTTTTCGAAAGCTGGAGCGCGGCGGCCTTCGCCGAAGCCGGCATCGCGGCCGTCTTCGTTCAGGACAATCACAGCCGCTCGGCCCGGGACGTGCTGCGCGGGCTCCACTATCAGCGGCGGCAGCCGCAGGGGAAGCTGATCCGCGTCGTCGCCGGCGCCGCCTTCGACGTGGCGGTCGATCTCCGCCGCTCGTCGCCAAGCTTTGGCCGCTGGACGGCGGCGACGCTCAGCGCCGCCAACCGGCAGATGCTCTGGATCCCCGAAGGCTTCGCGCACGGCTTCCTGGCGCTCGAGGACGGTACCGAGCTGCTCTACAAATGCACCGCGCCCTATGTGCCCGAAGACGAGCGGGCGATCGCCTGGAACGATCGGGCGCTGGCGATCGACTGGCCGCTCGACGGCCGGGGGCCGCTGCTGTCCGACCGCGATCGCCGCGCCGGCACCTTCGCCGCGGCGGAGACGTTCGCATGAGGGCGCTGATCGCGGGCGCCGGCGGCCGGCTCGGTCGCGCCATCGCGCGGGCGGCGCCGGCGGGAGTCGATCTGGTCGCGCTGTCGCGTGCCGACCTCGACATCGCCGATCGCGCCGCCGTCGACGCCGCGCTCGCCCGCCATGGGCCCGCGCTGGTGATCAACGCGGCGGGCTACACCGCGGTCGACGCCGCCGAGGGGGCGCCCGACGCCGCCTACCGCGCCAACCGCGACGGCCCGGCGCAGCTCGCCGACGCGCTCGGCCGGCGTGGCGGGCGCCTCGTCCATATCAGCACCGACTTCGTCTTCGACGGCCGCGCCTCCCGCCCCTATCGTCCCGACGACGCGCCGGCGCCGCTCGGCGTCTACGGCGCGTCGAAGGCCGCCGGCGAGGCCGCGGTCCGGCAGCGCCAGCCCGACGCGCTGATCGTCCGCACGGGCTGGGTCTATGCCGGCGACGATCGCGATTTCGTCGGCAAGATGGTGGCGCTGCTGGCGACGCGCGACGAGGTCGGCGTCGTCACCGACCAGATCGGAACGCCGACGCACGTCGGCAGTCTGGCGCGGGCGATCTGGCAGCTCGTCGCCGCCGGCGCCTCGGGGATCCATCATTTCACCGACGACGGGGTGGCGAGCCGCCATGATTTCGCACAGGCGATCCGCCGCGAGGCGCTCGCCGCCGGGCGGCTGGCGCGTGCCGCGACGATCCGTCCGATCACGACGGCCGACTTCCCGGCGGCGGCGCGCCGCCCGGCGTTCGGCGTGCTCGACAAGTCCGCCACCTGGAAGCTGCTGGGTGGTCCGGCGCCGCCCTGGCGCGCGACGCTCGGGCAGGCGCTGCGGGCGGCGGCCGATGGCTAGGCTGCTCGTCACCGGCGGCGCCGGCTTCATCGGCAGCCATTTCGTGCGGCGCTGGCGCGCGCGGCACCCCGGCGACGCGATCGTCGTCCTCGACGCGCTGACCTATGCGGGGCGACGCGAGAATCTCGACGGCGTCGCCGACATTCGCTTCGTCCATGGCGATATCCGCGACGACGCGCTCGTCGTCGCGCTGCTCGAGCAGGCGGCGCTCGACACGATCGTCCACTTCGCCGCCGAGAGCCACGTCGACCGCTCGATTGTCGGCCCCGACGCCTTCGTCGAAACCAATGTCGTCGGCACCCACCAGCTGCTGAAGGCGGCGCGTCACGTCTGGCTCGACCGCGGCAGCGGCCGGCCGCACCGCTTCCATCATGTCTCGACCGACGAGGTCTATGGCAGCCTGGCGCCCGATGCGCCGCGCTTCACCGAGCTAAGTCCCTGCCGGCCCAATTCGCCCTACGCGGCGTCGAAGGCGGCGAGCGACCATCTCGTCCGCGCCTATGCGCAGACCTATGGACTGCAGACGACGATATCGCATGGCTCGAACAGCTATGGTCCGCGCCAATACCCCGAAAAGCTGATCCCGCTATTCATGCGCAACGCGCTGCACGGCCGCCCGCTGCCGATCTACGGCGACGGCCAACAGGTGCGCGACTGGCTCCACGTCGACGACCATTGCCACGGCATCGAGCTCGTGCTCGCGCGCGGTCGCCCGGGCGAGAGCTACAATCTCGGCGGCGATCTCGAGCTCCCCAATCTCGCGGTGATCGACGCGATCTGCACGGCGGTCGATCGCGCCTTCGCCGCCGATCCGGCGCTGGCCGGTCGTTTCCCGCACGCGCCGGCGGCGGCGGGGCGCCCGACCGCGAGCCTGAAACGGCATGTCGCCGATCGCCCCGGGCACGACCGGCGCTATGCGACCGATTCGGCGAAGGCGCGCGCCGATCTCGGCTATGCGGTCGAGAATGGCTTCGCGGCGCGGCTGGCCGCGACGCTCGACTGGTACATCGCCGCGGACGGCTAGACCTCCGCCGCACCGCCGTCGCAGGGGATGACGGCGCCGGTGGTGTAGGCCGAGGCGCGCGAGCCGAGGAAAATCGCGACGCCGCCGACATCCTCGGGCGTGCCGATGCGGCCGAGCGGGTTCTGCGCGCGGATGGCGTCGCCATGCTCGGCGAGCGTCGCCGCCATCATCTGGCTCGGGAAGGGGCCCGGCGCGATGGCGTTGACGAGGATGTGCTCGGCGGCGAGCCGCTTGGCGAGGTGGCGGGTCAGCATGATGCAGCCCGCCTTCGACGCCGAATAGGCATAGGTCTCGATCGCCGGCGGCTGGAGGCCGTTGATCGAGGCGACGTTGATGACGCGCGCCGGTGCATCGCGCGTCGCCGCGGCGCGCAGCAGCGGCAGCAGCTTCTGCGTCAGGAAGAAGGGCGACTTCATGTTGAGGTCGACGACCTTGTCCCAGCCGTCTTCCGGATAGGAATCGATCGGCGCGCCCCAGGCGGCGCCGGCGTTGTTGACCAGCACGTCGAGCTTCGTCTCGCGCGCGGCGAGCGCCGCCGCCAGCGCGGCGATGCCGTCGAGGCCGGCGAGGTCGAAGGGCAGCGAGTGGCAGGCGCCGTGCGCCGACAATTCCTCGGCGATGCGGTCGCAGACGCTCGCCTTGCGCGACGAGATATAGACCGTCGCGCCATTTTCGACATAGGCGCGGGCGATCATCTCGCCGATGCCGCGCGAGCCGCCGGTGACGAGCACGACTTTGCCGCCGACGTCGAACAGATTGCGCATGCGATGGCCTTTCCCTGGATGTCGCCTTCGCCTCTGCCGCGCGGCGCGACCCGCCGCAACTATCACTCGCATGCGGTCGATAGCCCCTCGGCAGACGGCACGCTTCGTGGCAAGCGGGGCCGACGTCCGAAGGGGAGCGATATGGCGGGCCTGTGGTTCGAGGAGTTCGAGGTCGGGATGCGCTTCGCGCACGAGGTGCGGCGTACCGTCACCGACATGGACAATATGCTGTTCTCGTCGCTGACCTATAATCCGGCGCCGATCCATATCGACCATGCCTATGCGGCGACGACCGAGTTCGGGAAGCCGCTGATGAACTCGCTGTTCACGCTCGGGCTGGTCATCGGGCTGAGCGTCCAGGACACCACGTTCGGCACCACCATCGCCAACCTCGGGATGACCGAGACGGTCTTCCCCAAGCCGGTGTTCGCCGGCGACACGATCCGCGTCGAGACCAGCGTCACCGCGCTGCGCCCGTCGACGTCGCGCCCGGGCCAGGGTATCGTCACCTTCGAGCATGTCGGGCTGAACCAGCGCGACGAGGTGGTCTGCCGGACGGTGCGCAACGCGCTGATGATGGCGCGCCCGGCATGAGGCTGCGGTCGCTGCTCTTCGTCCCCGGCGACAGCGCGCGCAAGTTCGCCAAGGGGCAGGCGTCGGGCGCCGACGCGCTGATCCTCGATCTCGAGGATTCGGTCGCGCCGTCGCAGAAGGCGGCGGCGCGCGCGCATGTCGCGTCGCTGATCGACGCGGCGCCGCGGCCCTGGCGGTTCTTCGTTCGCCCCAATCCGTTCGATACCGGGCTGACCGCCGACGATCTCGCCGCGGTGGTGAAGCCCGGGCTCGACGGACTGCTGGTGCCCAAGGCCGACGGCGCCGGTGACATCGGGCGGATCGCCGCGATGCTCGACGAGCTCGAGGCTGCGGCCGGCATGGCGGCGGGCAGCGTGAAGATCGCCGTCGTCGCCACCGAGACGCCGCTGGCGCTGTTCAACCTCGGCTCCTACACGCCGCCGCATCCGCGGCTGGTCGGGCTGACCTGGGGCGCCGAGGATCTCGCCGCGGCGGTCGGCGCCACCGCCAACCGCGGGCCCGACGGCGGCTGGACCTTTCCCTATCAGGTGGTGCGCACCCAATGCCTGTTCGCCGCCGCGGCGGCGGGCGTCGCGCCGCTCGACACGCTCTACGCCGACTTCCGCAATGTCGAGGGCCTCGCCGCCGACTGCCGCATCGCGCGGCGCGACGGCTTCACCGGCCGGCTGGCGATCCATCCCGACCAGGTCGCGATCATCAATGAATGCTTCAGCCCGTCGGCGGACGACATCGCGCACGCCCGCCGCGTCGTCGAGAGCTTCGCGGCGCAGCCCGACGCCGGGACCATCGGCATCGACGGCAAGATGTACGACATCCCGCACCTGAAGGCGGCGCAGCGCACGCTCGCCGCCGCCGGCGACGCATAGGCCCCGCCCCGACCCGCCCCCAGCGCGCGGCGTCAGCCTCCGAATCAGGTGCGCGGCGCACCATATAGGTCACTCCGGTTGCACCGCTACGGCGCACTGCATCTGCGCGCCAACGCTCTGTTGCACTAATGCAACGGCGCTGCGCAACTTGGTGAAGCAACAAGCCGGTCGCTTTCAAAGAAGTTCTGATAGTACTAGTCGGCGAGGGTTGCGGCAGCCGTCCCAGCCCGAGGTCGGGCGCCTGTCCGTCACGTTCAGACAGGAGGAACTATGTCGAACAGAACAAGCTTCAACCGCGCCCTGGCGACGACCAGCGCCACGATGGCGCTGGCCTTCGGCTTCGCCGGCCAGGCGCTGGCGCAGGCCGTCACCGCCGATGCGGTCGAGGAAACGGCGGCGCCCGAAGAGATCGTCGTCACCGGCTCGCTGATCCGCAACCCGAACCTCGAGGCGTCGAGCCCCGTCGCGGTGATCGGCCAGGCGGAGATCGAGCTGCAGCAGGCGAACGTCGCCGAAGAGCTGCTGCGCGAACTGCCCGGCGCCACGCCGTCGATCGGCTCGGCGGTCAACAACGGCAACGGCGGCGCCTCGTTCGCCAACCTGCGCGGCATGGGGTCGAACCGCAATATCGTGCTGCTCGACGGCCAGCGCATCGCGCCGTCGAACTTCGTCGGTCGCGTCGACCTCAACAACATCCCGCTGGCGCTCGTGCAGCGCACCGAGGTGCTGACCGGCGGCGCCTCGACGACCTACGGCGCCGACGCGGTGTCGGGCGTGGTCAACTTCATCACCCGCAAGGACTTCGCGGGCGCCGAGGTCAACGTCTCGCAGCAGATCACCGAAGAGGGTGACGGCAACCGCTTCCGCGCCGACCTGACCGTTGGCGCCAACTTCGACGACGGCCGCGGCAACGCGGTGTTCTCGGTCGGCTACCAGGAGACCGACGCGGTCTACCAGGGCGCGCGCGACATCTCGTTCCTCAACGTCGACAGCTACACCGGCGCGGTCGGCGGCGGCTCGAACACCGCGGTTCCGTCGGTGTTCTCGTTCAACCGCGCCGGCATCCCGGCGACGACGGCGGCGCCCGCCGGCATCTTCAGCGGCAGCCGTCAGGTCGATCCGGCCACCGGCGCCGTGGCCGATACGCCGTCGACCGGCAACGTCGTTCCGAACGCGTTCAACTTCAACCCGGCGAACATCTTCCAGACGCCGTTCGAGCGTTTCAACATGTTCGGCCAGGCCAATTACGAAGTGGCCGACGGCGTCGAGGTCTACACGCGCGGCCTGTTCTCGAAGAACACCGTCAACACGATCATCGCTTCGTCGGGCGTGTTCGCCTCGCAGGTGGTGATCCCGGTCTCGAACCCGTTCCTGCCGGCAGGTCTGCGCGCGCAGTTCTGCGCCAACAACGACTTCCAGCATGGCGGCGCCAACGGTTCGACCGCCTTCGCGGGTGCCGTCGGCAACCTCGCCACGGCGGGCATCCAGCCGCTGACCCCGGCCGAGTGCGCCGCGGCGGCGACCGCGACCAACCCGAACGATCCGAACTACCGCACCTTCACCACCAACCTCAGCCGCCGCGCGACCGAAGCCGGTCCGCGTATCTCCAACTTCCAGACGACGATCTTCGACTACATGGTCGGGGTTCGCGGCGATCTGTCGGAGACGCTGAGCTACGACTTCAACGGTGCCTATGGCGAGTCGGAGAACACCCAGACGCTGCAGGGTTACGTCCTGACGTCGCGTGCCCGCCAGGCTCTCCTGGCGACCAGCACCACGGCCTGTCTCAACACCGCCAACGGGTGTACGCCGGTCAACTTCTTCGGTGCGGAAGGTTCGATCACCCCGGCGAACGTCGCCTTCCTGACCTCGGAGTCGACCACGACCAACCGCACGTCGCTGGCGCAGGTCCGCGGCACGGTGTCGGGTGACTTCGGTTTCGCGTCGCCCTGGGCCGAAGAGAGCCTCGGCTTCGCGGTCGGCGCCGAGTACCGCGACTATACCGCGTCGCAGCGCGCCGACTCGCTGGCCCAGCAGGCCGGTGAGCTCGGTGGTGCCGGCGGCGCCGCCCCGATCATCGACGGCTCGTACAACGTCAAGGAAGTCTTCGGCGAGCTCATCGCGCCGCTGGTCGAGGACAAGCCCTTCTTCGAGAGCCTGACGCTCGAAGCCGGCGTTCGCTACTCGAAGTATGAAGTGCAGGCGCCGGGCAACCCGTCCTACGACGCGACGACCTACAAGGTCGGCGGTCAGTGGGAGCCGGGCGCCGGTCTCAAGCTCCGCGGCCAGTACTCGCGCGCCGTCCGCGCGCCGAACATCGGCGAACTGTTCTCGCCGGTGAACACCACGCTGACGACGCTCAACGTCGATCCCTGCCAGGGCACGGCGCCGACGACCAACGCCGAGCTCCGCGCGATCTGCATCGCGCAGGGCGCGCCGGCCTTCACCATCGGCGGCATCCCGGCGCCGACGGCGGCGCAGGTCAACGCGACGGGCGGCGGCAACCTCGCGCTGAAGCCCGAGAAGGCCGACACCTACACGCTCGGCTTCGTGTTCCAGCCCGAGTTCGTCCCCGGCCTGAGCCTTGCGATCGACTGGTTCGACATCAAGGTGAACGGCGCGATCTCGTTCCCGACCCCGGGCGACGTGATCGCGGCGTGCTTCGGCGCGACGCCGACCTCACCGCCGGCGGGTGCGTCGACGACCGCGGCCTGCACCTCGCTGCGCCGCGACCCGGCGACGGGGTCGCTCAGCGGCGATCCGAGCACGACGCAAGGTCTGCCGATCACCGCGTCCAACAGCGGTACGCTCGTCAACCGCGGGGTCGACCTGACCGCGAACTACACGCGCGATCTCGGCTTCGCCAACCTCGCGCTCGGCTTCGTCGGCACCTGGACCAAGGATTCCAAGTTCCAGGCGACGCCGGTGTCGATCAATCGCGAGTGCGTCGGCTACTACTCGCCGAACTGCGGGTCTCCCGGCGGTCTCGGTACCGGCTCGATTCAGCCGAAGTACCAGTTCTCGCAGCGCACCACGCTCGGGTTCGGCGATGTCGACGTCTCGCTGCTGTGGCGCTTCCTCGACTCGGTCGAGTTCGAACCGCAGGAGATCATCGACAGCGGCGCGCCGTGCGGCCCGGGCAACACGGCGGCGGCCTGCGTGGCGAACGGGTTCAACTTCCAGAAGATCGAGGCTTATCATTACTTCGATCTCTCGACCCGCTTCGGCATCACCGAGAACATCAGCCTGACCTTCTCGGTCGAGAACATGTTCGACAAGCAGCCGCCGCTGGTGGGCGCCACGGTCGGTACCACCGCCTTCAACAGCGGCAACACCTACCCGTCGACCTACGATGCGCTGGGTCGCAAGTTCGCTGCGAGCGCCCGCGTCCGCTTCTAGGCGGTCACGGCCCTCAGCCGAACGATGAAAGGGCGGGTCTTCGGACCCGCCCTTTTTTCGTCGGTGCCGGCCGCCGCGTCGCGGCGCTATACGCGACGCGCAGCCCCGGCCGGCGCCGGGCGTCGACATCGCGGTTGGAAGGTCGGGGACGCGCGGCCGCGCGCCGCGCTCAGGCGGCGGCGGGCTCGGAGAATTCGACGGCGTAGGTCGCCGTCATCAGCATGTTGATCGCCGCCTGGCGCGCCGCAGCCAGCTCCTCGTCGGACAGCGGCACCGAATTGGGCAGCAGCCGCGGCACGAGGATCGTGCTTTCGAGCGTGCGGATAACGCGCTGGCTGGCGCCCGGCCGGACCCCGATCACCAGGCCATGCTGATCGCCGGCCCGGCGCACCGCGGTCTCGAAGCCGCGCACCAGCGTCCCGACGATGCGCTCGCGATAGATCGGCTCGAGCCAGTCCTGCGAGGCGCCGTCGCGCAGCAGCAGGTAGAAGACGTCGCGGTAGCGCGAGCGCTGCATCAGCTCGACGCTGTGCCGGACGCAGGCGGCGACGGCCGCGCCGACCGAGGTGGTGAGGCGAGGAAAGCGCGCCGCCGCGGCCGCGACCTCGTCGAGCAGCGGCATCACCGCGGCGCGGTACAGGCTCTCGCGCGTCTCATATTGGCGATAGACCGTCCAGAACGACACCCCCATCGCCTCGGCGACGCCGCGCAGCGTCATGTCGGCCATCGGGCGCGCGAGGAAGAAGGGCAGCGCCGCGGCGCGGATGTCTGCCCGAAACTGCTCGCGTGCGGCAGGTGTCGCCATATCATCCTCCTAGAAGTGCTTGTAGCACTACTTGTGGCGTAGCTCAAGGCGGCGCGATATCTCAGGCAGGTGCGAATCAGTCCGGGACGTATATCGTTTATCGCACCAGTAAGGCGGTGCGAGAGATCAGCGCGCGGCGGTCGCCGGCATGACGCGTTCGATCGCCGCCAGCAGCCGGTCGGGCGCGAACGGCTTTTCGATGAACTCGGCGGCGCCGAGGCGCAGCACCTCGGTGGCATCGGCGTCGCGGCCATGGCCGGTCATGATGATGACCGGTGCGGTCATGCCGCGTCGGGCCAGTCGGCGCAGGACGGCGATGCCGTCGGTGCCGGGCATGCACATGTCGAGCAGGACGCAGCCGTGCGGGCGGCCCTGCGTGGCGTCGAGAAACGCCTCGGGGGTCGCGTAGGAGCGCGACTCGATGTCGACGCTCGTCAACAACCAGCGGAGCGACTCGCGTACCGGCGCATCATCGTCGACGATATGAACGACCTGGCTCTTCATCGACCGCGGCGGGCCTTCCGTCTGCGGCGTCCGCCATGGCGCGGCGCGTCGGGCGCGGACTATGCGCGCAGCGAAACCCGTAGACTATCTAGGAACTTACCTAGGTCGGCCGCCGTGGCGACGAAAAAGGGCGGACCGTTGCCGGCCCGCCCTCCATTCGTCGCGATCGGTGTCGGTCAGAGCGCCTGGATGCTCGTCGCCGCCTGCTTGCCGCGGCGGTCCATCTCCAGCTCGAAGCTGATGCGCTGGCCCTCGGCCAGATCATGCAGCCCCGACCGCTCGACGGCCGAGATGTGAACGAAGGCGTCGGGCGCGCCGTCGTCGCGCTGCACGAAGCCGAAGCCCTTCTGGCCGTTGAAGAACTTCACCGTTCCCTCGTAGCGGGTGCCGTCGCTCGGCGTGCGGTCGAAGCCGCCGCCGGCTCCGCCGCGCTCGCGCGGCGGACCGCGGTCGTCGAAGCTGCGCGCCTTGGGCTCGATGATCTCGCCCTCGATCACCAGGTCGGTCGCCGAGATGCGGCCGTTGCGATCGGTGAGCGTGAAGGCGAGCTTCTGACCTTCGGCCAGCTCGCGCAGGCCGATCGCCTCGACCGCCGAAATGTGAACGAAGACGTCTTCGGCGCCGTCATCGCGAACGACGAAGCCGAAACCCTTCTGCGCGTTGAAGAACTTGACCGTGCCGGTCGCATTGCCGACCGCGATGCCGGGCGAGAAGCCGCCACCGCCGCCGCGTCCGCCGCCGAAGCCGCCACCGCCGCGCGGCGCACCGCCGCCGCCGCCGAAGCGATCGCCGCCGCCACCGAAGCGGTCGCCGCCGCCGCCATAGCCGCCACCGCCGCCGAAGCGATCACCGCCGCCGAAGCCACCCCGGCCGGCACCGCCGCCGTAGCTGCTGCCGCCGCCGAAATCGCCACCACCGAAGTCGCGGTCGCCACCACCGCGCTTATCGAAACCACCACGGCCGGACCCACGCCGGCGATTGTCGAAGCTCATTTAAGAAAATTCTTTCGTGTCATCAAACATTGAGCGGCCAAATACCACCACCCGGCAAAACGCCTTTCGGCGCACAAAGCTGCGCCAACCTCGGGTCATAGACGAAAAAACCGATTCGCGCGAGACGAATCGGCTGGCGGCTCAGTCGGCCGCTCCTTGTTCGAGCTCGAGCTCGAGCGCGCATGCCACGCGCGCGGCGAGCGCGGTCAGCGCCGCCGTCTGGTCGTCGCTGAGGTCGCGCGGCCGGGTATCGATGACGCACAGCGCGCCGAGCTTGTGACCTTCCGAGGTGACGAGCGGCGCCCCGGCATAGAAGCGGATCCCCGGGGCGCCGCGGACCAGCGGATTGCCGCCGAAGCGCGCATCGAGCGCCGCGTCGTTGACCACCAGCGCCCCGTCGCCGTCGATCGTGTGCGCGCAGAAGGAGACGGCGCGCGGGGTCTCGGCGACGTCGAGGCCGTCTTCGGCGACGAACCATTGCCGGTCATGGTCGATGATCGAGACCGCCGCGATCGGCGTCCCGATGATGCCGGCGGCCTCGCGCACCATCGCCTGCAACACCGGCGAGCGGACCTTGCGCGCCAGATCGAGCCGGTCGACGGCGGCCTGCCGCACCGCTTCGCCGGCGCGCAGCGGCGGCGGCGCGAAGCCGCGCTCTTCGGCGGCGAGCGCCAGGCGAAGGCTGTTCTTCCCGTCGCGCTTGACCTCGTACATCAGCGCGTCGGCGAGCGCGAGCAGCCGCTGATGGTCGGCGATATCGCCGGCCTGCACGATCACCGCGCCCATCGAGCAGGTGACGTCATGCGGCAGCGCGCCGAGCGCGTCGCAGAGCCGCGCATGAACCGCCTCGGCCATCGCATAGCCATCGGAAAGCTCGCCGATCGCCCGCAGCAGCACGAACTCGTCGCCGCCGACCCGTCCGAGCAGATCTTCGGCGTCGATTTCGCGGCGGGCGGCGTCGGCGAAGGCGCGCAGCACCTGATCGCCTGCCGCATGCCCCGAGCTGTCGTCGACCGCCTTGAAGCCGTCGAGATCGAGATAGGCGAGCAGCAGCGCCCCGCCGCGGCGATCGAGTCCGGCGAGCGCTGCGTCCGCCGCCTCCATGAACGCCCGCTTGTTGAGCACGCCGGTCAGCGGGTCGGTGTCGGCCATCAGCCGGGTATCGTCGAAGTGCCGGCGGACGGTCCCCAGCAGCAGCGCGACGACGCCGTAGGCGGTGAGCGCCGAGGCGGCGTTGAAGAACAGCACCGCCGGCGAGCTGGCGCCGACATCGTTGGCGTAGGCGACGGTGCGCACCAGCGCCGCCGCCACCGCCGCCGCGAGCCCCGCCCGTCCGCCGATCGCCCAGGCCGCCATGCACACCGGCAGGACGTAGAAGACGCCGATGTTGGCCTCGCGCACCGTGAGGAGGTCGATACCGCCGAGCACGCCGATCAGCAGCACGCACAGCGCCCCGATGGTCGGCGGCGCCACATGCGTCAGCCAGCCGGCCGTCGCTTCGAGCGCCGCGACGCTGCTTCTCGTGATCCCGGATATTCTCATCCGGCTGCCGATAGCAGAAACATTTCGCTTGGCGAACGGCTGCGCACGCGGCCGCCGGCGCGCCGCTTGAAACTTGCCCGGCCGGCCGGTAGGTCTGCGCGGATGCGGGCCGGGCCCCTCTGGCGATCGCCGCGGCGATCGTGATGTCGGACCGCATCGAGTACGCTCGATGCAGGTCGCTTCGCTTTCTCGCATCGCGCGTCCCGAACCGAACCGGATGACGGAGCCTTGTGCCGAGTGACGCGTCTCACGTTCCGCAGCGCGGCGGCACCGGCTCCGTCGGTCGCGCCGAATCGACACCAACATGAGGGAAGCAACGAACCATGATTGAGGGCCTGCAGAGCCTCCTTTCCGACCCCGGCGCCTGGGCCGCGCTCGCCGCGCTGGTGGTGATGGAGGTGGTGCTCGGAATCGACAACCTCATCTTCATCTCGATCCTTTCCAACAAGCTGCCCGAGGCGCAGCGGCAGAAGGCGCGCCGCATCGGCATCGGCCTCGCGCTGGTGATGCGGCTGGGGCTGCTGACGATGATCGCCTGGATCGTCGGGCTGACGGCGCCGGTGTTCGACCTCGGCCTGTCGGGGCCGCTCAACGAATATGGCCAGCCCGCCTTCGAGACCAATTTCTCGTGGCGCGACCTGATCCTGATCGCCGGCGGCCTGTTCCTGATCTGGAAGGCGACCAAGGAGATCCACCATTCGATGGATCCGGTGCCCAGCCACGACGTGCTCGACAAGAAGGCGGTCGCCTCGCTCAACTTCGGCGCGGCGATCGTGCAGATCATCCTGCTCGACATGGTGTTCTCGATCGATTCGATCCTCACCGCCGTCGGCATGACCGACAATATCGCGGTGATGGTGATCGCGGTGCTGGTCGCGGTGACGACGATGCTGCTCGCCGCCGATCCGCTCGCCAATTTCATCGCCAAGAACCCGACCGTCGTCATGCTGGCGCTCGGCTTCCTGCTGATGATCGGCTCGGTGCTGATCGCCGACGGCTTCGGCGTCCACGTGCCCAAGGGCTATCTCTACGCGGCGATGGCCTTCTCGACGCTGGTCGAGGCGCTCAACATCTTCTCGCGACGGGCGCAGGAGCGAAAGGCGGCCAAGACGCCTTAAGGCGTCGTTCAGTCCGGGCGGCGCAGGTCGGGCGGGTTGCGGCCCGCGCCGCCCGGGACTAACGACGAGCCATGACGGTATATCTCCATGTGGGCGATCTGCCCGACGGCGTGCTCGGGCCCGGTGCGATCGCGGTCGATACCGAGGCGATGGGCCTCGACCCGCACCGCGACCGGCTGTGCGTGGTGCAGCTGTCCGACGGCGGCCCCGACGAGCATCTCGTCCGGTTCGACCCCGGCGGCTACGCGGCGCCCAACCTCAAGCGCGTCCTCGCCGATCCGGCGCGGCTGAAGCTCTATCATTTCGCGCGCTTCGACTTGGCGATGATGAAGAAATATCTCGGGGTGATGGCCGGCCCCGTCTATTGCACCAAGACGGCGTCGCGGCTGGTCCGCACCTACACCGACCGCCACGGGCTCAAGGACCTCGTCAAGGAAACCATCGGCGTCGACATCTCCAAGCAGCAGCAGTCGTCCGACTGGGGCGCGCCCGAGCTGTCCGACGCGCAGAAGGAATATGCCGCGTCCGACGTGCGCTACCTGCACCGCGTCAAGGCGGTGCTCGACGAGCGGCTGGCGCGCGAGGGCCGCACCCAGCTGGCGCAGGCCTGTTTCGATTTCCTGCCGTGGCGCGCCGAGCTCGACCTCGCCGGCTGGCCCGAGGCCGACATCTTCGCGCATGTGTGACCGTCGTGGCTGATGCCGGCTCGGCGATGCGCGCCAACGCGGCGGCGCCGGGCGGCAGCTGGGACCGGCTCGTCGCCGTCCTCAAGCTGGCGTTGCCCGCGGCGGCGGTCGCGGTGCTCGCCGCCTGCCTGATCTGGCCGCTGACCAGCCAGCAGGAATTCTCCTTCATCCTGTCGAAGGACCGCGTCGCCGAGGCGCAGGAGCGGATGCGGATGGACCGCGCCGTCTATCGCGGCGAGGACAGCAAGGGCCAGCCGTTCACCATCAGCGCCGCGAGCGCGGTGCAGAAGACCTCCGACACGCCGATCGTCGAGCTGCGCGACATCTCGGCGCAGCTGCTCACCGCCGACGGTCCGGCGCGCGCCGACGCCGGCGTCGGCCGCTACGATCTCGAGCGCGAGCGGATCGACGTCGTGGGCGCCGTCCGGCTCGAATCGGCCGCCGGCTACCGGCTCGACACGCGCGACGTCAGCATCGACCTTGCCAGCCGTCGCGTGCTCGGCAGTGGCGAAGTGGTCGGCAACATGCCGCTCGGGTCGTTCACCGCCGGACGGCTCAGCGCCGACATCACCGGCCGCAGCGTCGTCCTCGACCGGGGCGCCTCCTTGCGGATCGTGCAGCGCTGACGCACATGGACGCGATGCGCTCCCTCCTCCCGCTCGCCGCCGCCGCCGTCATGCTGGCGCTCGCCGCGCCCGCCGTCTCGCAGAGCGGCCTTGGCTCGTCGGCGCTTGCCCGCCACGACACCCGAGCGCCGATCGACATCGACGCGGCGCGTATCGAGGTTCGTGACCGGGACAGCCAGGCGATCTTCTCGGGCAACGTCACCGTGCGCCAGGCGGCGATGACGCTGCAGGCCAGCCAGCTTCGGGTGTTCTACGAAAAGGCGGCCGGCGACGATCTCGCCATCCTGCGCATCGACGCCGAAGGCGGGGTGACGATGGTCAGCCCGTCGGAGCGCGTGCGCGGCTCCTACGGCGTCTACGACGTCGAGGACCGCCAGCTCACCATCATCGGCAACGTCGTGCTGACGCGCGGCGCGTCGGTGCTGCGCGGCCAGCGGCTGGCGATCGACCTCGAAAATGGCCGCTCGACGCTCGACGGCGCCGGCACGGGGAACGTCGGCGGCGCCGCCGGTAGTGGCTCGCGGGTCACAGGTCGTTTCGTCGTCCCCGAGCGGCGCTCCTCCCCCTAAGACGCGCTTCCCAAACGGCTTTGCTTGCGCTTATATGCACGAAGCGCGCCAACTCGGCGCTCGCGCGTAGGGGCGGAGTAGCAATGGCCGACGGTTCGGCAGTCATCGAGCAGGAGGCCGGCGGCCCCGACGCGACCGCCAACGGTCTGTCGGTGGTCTCGATCGGCAAGCGCTACGACAAGACCGTCGTGCTTCGCGACGTCTCGATGAGCGTGAGCCGCGGCGAGGTCGTCGGGCTGCTCGGGCCCAATGGCGCCGGCAAGACCACCTGCTTCTACTCGATCATGGGGCTGGTGATGCCCGACCAGGGCCGCATCATGCTCGACGGCGCCGACATCACCGGCCTGCCGATGTACCGGCGCGCCGCGCTCGGCCTCGGCTACCTGCCGCAGGAGACCTCGATCTTCCGCGGGCTGACCGTCGAGCAGAATATTCTCGCGGTGCTCGAGGTCTCGGTGCCCGACAAGGCGGCGCGCCTCGACCGGCTCGAGCAGCTGCTCGACGAATTCTCGATCAAGCGGCTGCGCGCCGCGCCGGCGATGGCGCTGTCGGGCGGCGAGCGCCGCCGCTGCGAGATCGCGCGCGCGCTCGCTGCCGACCCGTCGATCATGCTCTTGGACGAGCCGTTCGCCGGCATCGACCCGATCTCGATCGCCGACATCCGCGACCTCGTCTATCATCTCAAGGACCGCGACATCGGCGTGCTGATCACCGATCACAACGTCCGCGAGACGCTCGAGATCGTCGACCGCGCCTGCATCATCTACGACGGGCGCGTGCTGTTCGAGGGCACGCCGCAGGCGCTGGTCGCCAACGAGGATGTGCGTCGGGTCTATCTCGGCGAAGGGTTCGAGCTTTGAGAAGCAGGACCTGACAATGGCGTTGGGCCCGCGCCTCGATCTTCGGCAGTCGCAGCAGCTGGTGATGACCCCCCAGCTGCAGCAGGCGATCAAGCTGCTGACGCTGACCAACCTCGAGCTCGAGAGCTTCATCGTCGGCGAGATCGAGAAGAATCCGCTGCTCGAGGCGGCGGCGGGCGACAGCGACGGGCCGGCGACCGACGACGACCGCCGCGCCGCCAACGAAGCCGAAGCCGCGAGCGCCGGCGATGGCGGCGACGGCGGCGCGGGCGGCGACGACGCATTCGAGGCGGGCGATCCGGCGACCGCCGACCAGCTGATGGCGAGCGGCGACGGCGCCGCCGACGCGCCGCTCGACGTCGACTATAACGCCGAGACCTATCACCATGATTCGGGCTCGGACGTCGCCGGGCAGCCGGGGCTCGACGGCGGGCTCGGCCTCAACGGCGCCAGCGCCGGCGGCGGCGGCGGCGAGCTGCCCGACGGCTTCGAATCGATGCTGTCGGCCGACGCGTCGCTGCACGATCATCTGATGACGCAGGCGGGCGCGGCGCTGAACGGCGGCGACCTGATCATCGCGCAGCACATCATCGATATGATCGACGACGCCGGCTACATCGACGGCGCGCTGGCCGACGTCGCGACGCGGCTGTCGTGCGACCTCGCCGACGTCGAGCGCGTCCTCAAGGTGATCCACGGCTTCGAGCCGACCGGGGTCGGCGCGCGCAGCCTCGCCGAATGCCTGAAGCTGCAGGCGCGCGAGGCCGACCGCTGCGACCCGGCGATGGCGCGGCTGCTCGACAATCTGCCGCTGCTGGCGCGCGGCGACCTGCCGGCGCTGCGCCGCATCTGCGGCGTCGATCAGGAAGATCTGTCGGACATGATCCGCGAGCTGCGCGCCTACAATCCCAAGCCCGGCCTCGCCTATGGCGGCGAGCGGTCGTCGGTGGTGGTGCCCGACATCTACGTCGCGCGCACCCCGTCGGGCGGCTGGGCGGTCGAGCTCAACTCGGCGACGCTTCCCAAGCTGCTCGTCAACCGCAGCTATTATGTCGAGCTGGCGGCGGGCGCCAAGGCGCGCGAGGCGCGCAACTATCTCTCCGACTGCCTCGCCTCGGCCAACTGGCTGGTCAAGGCGCTCGACCAGCGCGCGCGCACCATCGTCAAGGTCGCGACCGAGCTGGTCCGCCAGCAGCAGCCGTTCTTCGAGCAGGGCGTCCACCATCTGAAGCCGCTCAACCTGCGCGCCATCGCCGAGGCGATCGGCATGCATGAATCGACGGTGAGCCGCGTCACCTCGAACAAATATCTGTCGTGCGAGCGCGGGCTGTTCGAGCTCAAATATTTCTTCACCTCGGCGATCCAGTCGTCCGAGGCGGGGGAGGATGCGGTGTCGTCGGAGGCGGTGAAGACGCGGATCCGCGCGCTGATTGCCGCCGAGACCGCCAGCTCGATCCTGTCGGACGACAAGCTCGTCGAGGTGCTGCGCGCCGAGGGCTTCGACATCGCCCGGCGCACGGTGGCGAAATATCGCGAGGCCTTGGGCCTCGGCTCGAGCGTCCAGCGCCGGCGCGCCGCGCTGCTCAACGGGGCCTGCGCGGCGTAGCGCCGGCATTCCGGCCTTTTTGTAATCCCCGCCCCGAGCGCTCATGCTGAGCTTGCCGAAGCAGGGCTGGCGCGCTGAGGCATCGCGGCAAGCTCGCCCTTCGACAAGCTCAGGGTGAGCGCGAAGGAGGGGGCTTGGTCTGGAGTGGGTCCCCGCCTTCGCGGGGATGACGATGGGGGGAAACGGTGCGGCTCAGCCCGCCGGCAGCGCCTTCACGAACGCCGCGATCTCGCTCGCCACGCGGTCGACCGCCGGCTCGTGGAACAGCCAGTGGCCCACGCCCGGGAGTTCGACATAGTCGACCTGCCCGGCGAGCTGCCGCGCCGTCGCCCGCGCCGTCGCGACGGGGGTGATGCGGTCATGGTCGCCGACCAGCACCAGCGCCGGCATGGCGAGCCGCGCATAGTCGACCTTGGCGCCCTTCGCCGGATCGGCCCAGGGCATCGCGGTCTGGAACAGCACGCGACCCGAATCCCAGATCAGCGCGTCGATCTCGCGCTCGGCGATGTCGGCGGGAACCTCGTTGAAGATGCCCCAGCGCGCGCGCTCGCGGTCGATCAGCGTCGGCTTCTTCCACCAGCCCTTCTGCGTCGTGACGCCGAAGGTGGTGCGCAAGGGGGCGAGGCTGAGGCTGGCGGTGGTGGCGGTGGGCGCCGGCGACAGCAGCACCAGCGCCGCCGGCGCCACCCGCTCGGCGACGAGCTGCGCCAGCATGCCGCCCATCGAATGGCCGACGATCACCGGCGGCTCGGGAAGCTGCCGCACCTGCTCGATCAGGAAGGCGACATAGTCGCCGATGCCGGTCTCGCCCAGCTGCGGCGCCGGCGGATCGCCGGGCTCGGCGTCGTGGAACGGCAGCGCCGGCGCATAGGTCGCGTGGCCCAGCGCCTCGAAATGCGCGCGCAGCCCGTCCCAGACGCGCGGGCGGCTCCACATGCCGTGGACGAAGAACAGCGGCGGACGGTTCATTCGCCGATCCTACTGCACGACGCCGCTGGCGGCGAGCACCGCCATCGTCACCACGTCGGAGGCGCCCGAGGTCATGGGCACGATCTGCACCGGCTTCGACATGCCGACGAGCATCGGCCCGATGACGCGGCCGCCGCCGATCTCCTTCAGCAGCTTCGCCGAGATGTTGGCGGCGTGCAGGCCGGGCATGATCAGCACGTTCGCCGGCCCCGACAGCCGCGAGAAGGGATAGACCCTGGCCATGTCGCGGTTGAGCGCGACGTCGGCCGACATCTCGCCCTCATATTCGAACGGCACCTGCCGCCGGTCGAGGATGTCGACCGCCTCGCGCAGATTGCCGACGATCGTGCCGGTCGGGTTGCCGAAGTTCGAATAGGAGAGGAAGGCGACGCGCGGCTCCTGGCCGAGCCGCCTGGCGACCGCGGCGGTCTGCTCGGCGATGTCGGCGAGCATCTCGCTCGTCGGCCGCTCGTTGACCGCGGTGTCGGCGACGAAGATCGTCTGGCTGCGGCCGACGAACATATGGATGCCGAAGGGGATGTGACCGTCCGCCGGATCGATCACCTGCGCGACCTGCCCCATCACCTGGCCGAAGTGGCGCGTCACGCCCGACACCATCGCATCGGCCTCGCCCATGTCGACCATCAGCGCGGCGAAGATGTTGCGCTCGTGGTTGACCATCCGCTCGACGTCGCGCGGCAGATAGCCCTTGCGCTGCAGCCGCGCATAAAGCTGCTCGACCATCCGCGGCACCAGCGGCGAGTTGCTGCTGTTGTGGATCTCGAAGGCGTCGAGGTCGTCGACGCCGATGCGCACCAGCGCATCCTTCACCGCCTGCTCGCGGCCGACGAGCACCGGCACGCCGTAGCCGGCGTCGCGGAACGACACCGCGGCGCGCAGCACCACCTCCTGCTCGCCTTCGGCGAACACCACGCGGCGCGGATGCGCGCGCGAGGTCTCGAAGGCGCCGGCCAGCACCGAGGTCGTCGGATTGAGCCGCGCGCGCAGGTCGTGGCGGTAGGCGTCGAGATCGGCGATCGGCTTCTTGGCGACGCCGGTGTCCATCGCCGCCTTCGCCACCGCCGCCGGCACCGCTTCGATGAGCCGCGGGTCGAACGGCGCCGGGATGATATAGTCGCGGCCGAACTTCTTGGTGCCGCCGCCATAGGCCGAGGCGACCTCGTCGGGCACCGCCTCGCGCGCCAGATCGGCGAGCGCGCGCGCCGCGGCGAGCTTCATCTCCTCGTTGATCGTCGTCGCGCGCACGTCCAACGCGCCGCGGAAGATATAGGGGAAGCCCAGGACGTTGTTGACCTGGTTGGGATAGTCCGACCGGCCGGTGGCGACGATCGCGTCCGACCGCACCGCCTCGACGTCGGCGGGGGTGACCTCGGGGTCGGGGTTGGCCATCGCGAAGATGATCGGCTTGTCGGCCATCGACGCCACCATCGCCGGGGTCAGCGCGCCCTTGACCGACAGGCCGAGGAACACGTCGGCGCCGCGCATCGCATCCTCGAGGCTGCGCGCCTCGCTATGCGCGGCATGCGCCGACTTCCACTGGTTCATGCCGTCGGTGCGGCCCTGGTAGATGACGCCCTTCGAATCGCACATCAGCACCTGGTCGTGCGGCACGCCCATCGCCTTCACCAGCTCGGTGCAGGCGATCGCGGCGGCGCCGGCGCCGTTGACCACCATGCGGATGTCCTTGGCCTGGCGGCCGGTGATGTGCAGCGCGTTGATCAGCCCGGCGACCGCGATGATCGCGGTGCCATGCTGGTCGTCGTGCATCACCGGGATCTTCATCTTCTCGCGCAGCCGCTGCTCGATGATGAAGCATTCGGGCGCCTTGATGTCCTCGAGGTTGATGCCGCCGAAGCTCGGCTCCATCAGCGCGACGGCGTTGCAGAAGGCGTCGACGTCCTCGGTGTCGAGTTCGAGGTCGATCGAATCGACGTCGGCGAAGCGCTTGAACAGCACCGCCTTGCCCTCCATCACCGGCTTGGAGGCGAGCGCGCCGAGGTTGCCGAGGCCGAGGATCGCGGTGCCGTTCGAGATCACCGCGACGAGGTTGCCCTTGGCGGTATAGTCGTAGGCGGTCTCGGGATCGGCGGCGATCGCGCGCACCGGCACCGCGACGCCGGGCGAATAGGCGAGGCTCAAATCGCGCTGCGTCGCCATCGGCTTGGTGGCGATGACCTCGATCTTGCCGGGTCGTCCCTGCGAGTGGAACAGCAGCGCCTCACGGTCGGAAAACTGCAAGTCAATCTTGTCGGCCATGATCGCCTCTCCGCGGTTCGCCTCATGCTTACGTGGCGCCCTCCCGTCTTCGCAAGCGCCGACTGCGGAAAGACGTTCTGCGGCGGCGATGACGCCGCTATGACGGGAGCCCGATGACCGCGCCGCCCCCTCCCCAAGCCACGCCGATGATGGCGCAGTATCTCGCGATCAAGGCGCAGGCGCCCGATTGCCTGCTGTTCTACCGCATGGGCGATTTCTACGAGCTGTTCTTCGACGACGCCGTCGCCGCCGCCGCGACGCTCGACATCGCGCTCACCAAGCGCGGCCAGCATCTCGGGGCGGACATCCCGATGTGCGGCGTGCCGGTACATGCCGCCGAAACCTATCTGGCGCGGCTGATCCGCGGCGGCCACCGCGTCGCGATCGCCGAGCAGACCGAGGATCCCGCCGAGGCGAAGAAGCGCGGATCGAAGTCGGTGGTGGCGCGCGACATCGTCCGCGTCGTGACGCCGGGCACGCTGACCGAGGAGGCGCTGCTCGACGCGCGCGCGCACAATTATCTCGCGGCGCTGGCCGGCGTCGGCGACCGGCTGGGGCTCGCCTGGTGCGACGTCTCGACGGGCAGCTTCCAGACGCTGGCGCTCGATCCGGCGACGCTCGACGCCGAGCTGGCGCGGCTGGCGCCCGCCGAACTGATCGCCGCCGAAGGATCGGGCGTGGCGAGCGCGACCGAACTGCCGCGCGACCGCTTCGATTCGGGGCGCGGCGGCGACGCGCTGAAGCGGCATTTCGGCGTCGCGACGCTCGACGGCTTCGGCAGCTTCGAGCGCGCCGAGCTCGCGGCGGCGGGCGCGCTGCTCTCCTATCTCGAGGAAACCGGCCGGGACGCGCTGCCGCAGCTGTCGCCGCCGCAGCCGCAGCGCGCCGGCAGCGCGATGCTGATCGACGCCGCGACGCGCGCCAGCCTCGAGCTGACGCGGTCGGCGGCGGGCATGCGCGGCGGCAGCCTGCTCGACGCCATCGACCGCACCGTCACCGGCGCCGGCGCACGCCGCCTCGCCGACGACCTCGCCGCCCCGCTGACCGACGCCGCCGCCGTCGCCGCGCGTCACGCCATGGTCGGCGGGTTCGTCGACGACGCGATCACCCGCAGCCGGACGCGCGAGGCGCTGCGCAGCGCCCCCGACCTCGAACGCGCGCTGTCGCGGCTGGCGGTCGGCCGCGGCGGGCCGCGCGATCTCGGCATGATCCGCGACGGCCTGCGTGCCGCGGTCGAACTGAAGGCGATGCTGGGACGCGCCGCCACGGTCGCGCTGCCGCCGCTGCTGCAGGCGACGCTCGCCGAGGTCGGCGCGCATGACGCGCTGATCGGCGCGCTCGCCGCCGCGCTCGTCGCCGAGCCGCCGCTCGACGGCGCGGGCGGCGGCTATATCGCCGCCGGCTACGACGCGGCGCTCGACGAGCTGCGCGCCGCCTCGGCCGACGGGCGCAAGCTGATCGCCGCGCTCGAGGCGCGCTACCGCGAGACGACGGCGATCGCCGGGCTGAAGGTCCGCCACAACAATGTGCTCGGCTACCATGTCGAGGTGACGCAGAAGCATGCCGACGCGCTGCTCGCCGCCGATTCGGGCTTCATCCACCGCCAGACGCTCGCCGGCGTCATGCGCTTCGGCACCCCCGAGCTGCACGAACTGGCGACGAAGATCCTTCACGCGCACGACCATGCGCTCGGCGCCGAGGCGGCGCATTTCGAGGCGTTGCGCGCGCAGGTGCTCGGCGACGGCACCGCGATCCGCGCCACCGCCGGCGCGCTGGCGCGGATCGACGTCGCCGCGGCGCTCGCCGAGCTGGCGGCGGGCGAGGGCTGGACGCGGCCGCAGGTCACCGAGGATTGCGACTTCGCGATCGAGCGCGGCCGGCACCCCGTCGTCGAGGCGGCGCTCAAGCGCGCGCGCGAGCCGTTCGTCGCCAACGACTGCGACCTCGGCCCGGCGTCGCGGCTGTGGCTGGTCACCGGGCCCAACATGGCGGGCAAGTCGACCTTCCTGCGCCAGAACGCGCTGATCGCGGTGCTGGCGCAGATGGGCAGCTTCGTGCCCGCGGCGACGGCGACGATCGGCATCGTCGACAAATTGTTCAGCCGCGTCGGCGCGTCGGACAATCTCGCGCAGGGGCGATCGACCTTCATGGTCGAGATGGTCGAGACCGCGGCGATCCTTGCCCAGGCGACGCGGCGCTCGCTGGTCATCCTAGACGAGGTCGGCCGCGGCACCTCGACCTACGACGGCCTCGCCATCGCCTGGGCGGTACTCGAGGCGGTGCACGACGATCTCGCCTGCCGCTGCCTGTTCGCCACGCATTATCATGAGCTGACGCGGCTTGCCGACCGGCTCGACTGCCTGTCGCTGCACACGGTGAAGGTCCGCGAGTGGAAGGGCGAGCTCGTCTTCCTGCACGAGCTGACCGCCGGCGCCGCCGACCGTTCATACGGCCTCGCCGTCGCCAAGCTCGCCGGGCTGCCGGCGCCGGTGATCGCGCGGGCCGGCGAGGTGCTCGGGCGGCTCGAGGCGGGCAAGGCGAAGACCGGCGGGCTGGGCGCCGCGCTCGACGAGCTGCCGCTGTTCGCCGCCGCGGCGCGACCCGAGCCCGCGGCGGTGGTCGATGCGTTGCGCGCCCGGCTCGACGCCATCCGCCCCGACGAGCTGAGCCCGCGCGAGGCGCTCGAACTGCTCTACGAACTGAAGGCGCTGCGCAGCGACGGGTGAGCGCGTCGGCGACGCGGGCGGGGGGATGACGGCGGCGTCCCCGCCCGCTAGCGTGGCCGCGAACCGGGAAAAAGGGGCCTCATTTCATGATCAAGTCTTTCGCCGCCGCGACGCTCGCGGCGCTGCTCGCGACGAGCGCGCATGCCCAGGACATCGCCGCGCTGAAGGCGCAGGCGGTGGCCGGTGTCGAGGCGCGCGCGAAGCTGGCGCAGGTGCTCAACGACCAGATCTTCAGCTTCGGCGAGCCCGGCTTCGAGGAGGTCGAGACCTCCAAGCTGATCACCGCGACGCTCGAGAAGAACGGCTTCACGGTGAAGCGCGGCATCTCGGGGATGCCCACCGGCTGGGTCGCGACCTGGACCAACCGCGTGCCGGGCAAGCCGGCCGGCCCGGTGATCGCGCTCGGCTCGGACATCGACGGCGTGCCGCGCACCTCGCAGAAGCCGGGCATCCCCTGGCACGACCCGCTGGTGAAGGACGCGCCCGGCCACGGCGAGGGGCATAATTCGGGCAATCCGCTCAACATCGTCGCGGCGCTCGCGGTGAAGGACGTGATGATCCGCGAGGGGATTCCGGGCAGCCTGATGCTGTGGCCGGGCGTCGCCGAGGAACTGGTCGCGGCCAAGGCCTATATGGTGCGCGACGGCGTCTTCAAGGACGTCGACGCCGTGCTGTTCACGCATGTCGACGACAATCTCGCGGTGTCGTGGGGGCCGACGTCGGGCACCGGCCTCGTCTCGGTCGAATACAGCTTCTGGGGCGAGACGGCGCATTCGGCGGGCTCGCCGTGGCGCGGCAAGTCGGCGCTCGACGCGGTGACGCTGATGAACCTCGGCTGGGAGATGCGCCGCGAGCATCTGCGCCCCGAGCAGCGTTCGCACTATGTGATCAAGAAGGGCGGCGACCAGCCCAACGTCGTGCCGGCGGAGGCCAGCGTCTGGTATTATTTCCGCGAGCAGAGCTTCGACGGCATCGCGAAGAATTTCGAGATCGGCAACAGGATCGCCGAGGCGGCGGCGATGATGACCGACACCCGCGTCACGCGCCGCATCCTCGGCACCGCCGCGCCGCGCCACTTCTCCCGGCCGATCGCCGAGGCGGCCTACGCCAATATCCAGCAGGTCGGGCTGCCCAAGTGGACGGCCGACGAGCAGGCCTTCGCCCGGGCGGTGCAGACCAATCTCGACCCCAAGAAGGTCGAGGGGCTGGCGACCGAGCTCGACAAGCTCGAGCCGCCGGCCGAGGAGCCCAAGTCGGGCGGGTCGGACGACATCGGCGACGTCTCGTGGGTCGTGCCGACGGTGACCTTGCGCTATCCGGCGAACATTCCCGACGTCACCTACCATCACTGGTCGGCGGCGATCGCGATGGCGACGCCGATCGCGCACAAGGGCATCGTCGCCGGCGCCAAGGTCGTCTCGATGACGGTGCTCGACCTGATGACCAGCCCGACGCTGCTCAAGGAGGCCAAGGCCTATTTCACCGACGTGCAGACCAAGGACCAGAAATATCTGCCGATGATTGGTCCGAAGGATGCGCCGCCGGTGACGATCAATGCCGAGATGATGGCGGGCTACCGGGCGGAGATGCGCAAGCTCTACTACGACCCGGCGAAATATCCGACCTATCTCGACCAGCTGGGAATCAAATTCCCGACGCTGAAGAAATAGCGCGGACCCGCCGCCGTCACCGCGGTGGCGGCCGGGACCCCGGGGCAGCACGCCTGCCGGGTGCCGGCCGTCGCCGCGCCGGCGGCTGTCGGCCACCCCCGGTGGACCCGTTCATCTACAGTAAATCCAACTATTCATCTTCGGTAAATCTTCGCATTCACCGGTAGTTCAGCCGGGCACGATCAATCTCCATTTCGGAAACCAAAGTAACAGTTCAACGTTACTACACCAAGGTTCTCCGAGTAAGCGTTCAGGAGGTTGTCATGCAGAAGATCGTTCTCACCGCCGTCGCTGCCGCGATGTTCGCCGCCCCCGCGATGGCGCGTCCGCCGCAGCATGCGCCGGCGCACGGCTGGCGCGCGCAGCAGTACCAGCAGCAGTATCAGCAGCCGCGCTACTACAACGACCGCGCCGCCTATCGCGGCCAGTCGGCCTATGCGAACGGCGTCTGCCGCAAGGATTCGAACACCGGCGGCACCATTCTCGGCGGTCTCGCCGGCGGCGTTGCCGGCAATGTGATCGCGCAGCAGGGCGACAAGACGCTCGGCACCGCGATCGGCGCGGTCGGCGGCGCGATCCTCGGCCGCGAGCTCGACAGGCGCAAGTACAGCTGCCGCTAGGCGCGAGCCGACCGGAAAGAAAGGGCCCGCCGGGAGACCGGCGGGCCCTTTTGCCAGGCGGCGCGCGCACCGGCTATTGCCCGGCGAGCCGGCTCTTGCGCATCCCGTAGAGCAGGTAGACGAGCACGCCGAGGACGTTCCAGATCAGGAAATATTCCTGCGTCTTCAGCGGCAGGCTGAAGAACAGGTAGAGGCAGCCGAGCACCGCGCCGATGCCCACCGGCCAGGCGAGCGGCGTGCGGAACTTGCGGATCGCGTTGGGCTCGCGCACCCGCATCACCAGCATGCAGACCGACACGGCCACGAACGCTGCGAGCGTGCCGGCGTTGGCGAGCGCGGCGATGTCCTCGAGCGGCACCAGTCCGGCGATGACGCCGACGATCGCCGCGGTGAACAGCGTGATCCGCACCGGCGAGCCGCGGCTCGAGATCCGCGCGAGGCTCTGCGGCAGCAGCCCGTCGCGCGCCATCACGAAGAAGATGCGGCTCTGGCCGTAGAAGAAGGCGAGGATCACCGTCGGCAGCGCCACCACCGCGGTGACGCCGAGATAGGTGGCGGCGGCGGGCTGATCGAGCTGGCGCAGGATCAGCGCCAGCGGCTCGGGGCTGTTGGAGAATTCGGTGTAGCTGAGCGCGCCGACCGCCGCGACGGCGACGCCCATGTAGATGACGACGCAGGCGACCATCGAGCCGACGATGCCGATCGCGAGGTCGCGGCTCGGATTCTTGGTCTCCTCGGCGGCGGTGGCGATCGCATCGAAGCCGTAGAAGGCGAAGAAGATGATCGCCGCGGCGGCCATCACCCCGACCTCGGCGCCCGCCGCGCCGCTCTTGGGAAAGCCGAACGGCATGAACGGCTCGAGATTGGCGGCGTTGAAATAGGGCAGCGCCACCGCGACGAAGACGATCAGCGCGAGGAGCTTGACCAGCACGAGGATGGCGTTGAGCGTCGCCGATTCCTTGGTGCCGACGATCAGCAGCCCGGCCACCACCGCGATTATGAAGATGGCGGGGAGGTTGATGAGGCCGCCGAGCTCGGGACCCTGCATCAGGCTCATCGGCACGCCGGCCCACGCCTCGAGCAGCGGCGCCGCATAGCCCGACCAGCCGACCGCGACCGCGCTCACCACCAGCGAATATTCGAGGATGAGGCTCCAGCCGATCAGCCAGGCGAGCGCCTCGCCGAGCACGACATAGCTGTAGGTATAGGCGCTCCCCGAGGCGGGGATCATCGTCGCCATTTCGGCATAGGCGAGCGCGGCGAAGGCGCAGATCAGTCCGGCGACCGCGAACGATATGATGACCGCCGGCCCGGCCTTGCCGGCCCCGACGCCGATCAGCGTCAGGATGCCGGTGCCGATGATGGCGCCGACGCCGAGCGCGATCAGGTGCGGCCACGACAGCGTCGCCTTGAGCCGATGCTCCTGCGCGACGTCTTCGAGGCCTATCGCCTTGCGTCTGTTCCAGAATGCCATTGAACCCCGTCTCCGATTGTTTCGCCGATGGAGCACGCCGGCCCGGAACCCGTCAACCGCCAACCCGTTGGTGCGCACCGCCCAAGGAGAATTCCCGCCATGCCATCCCAGCCCGACCGTCGCGACGACGGCCCTGCAACGACCTCGCGCGACAGCGACCGGCAGGCGGAAGCCGTCGCCGGTGACGAGAGCGCGATCGTCGGCCGCACCGTCACGATCAACCGCCCGCGCGAGGAGATCTACGCCTTCTGGCGCGACTTCTCGAACCTCGCCGGCATCATGGAGAATGTCGAGCGCATCGACGTCATCGACAGCGATCGTTCGCACTGGGTGGTGAAGGCCCCCGGCGGCAAGACCGTCGAATGGGACGCGATCGTCACCGACGACATTCCCGGCCAGCTCATCGGCTGGGCCTCCGACGACGGCGCCGACGTCAACAACAGCGGTCGCGTCGAGTTGTTCGATGCCGCACCGGGGCGCGGCACGATGGTGCGCGCCACCATCGCCTACGACCCGCCCGCCGGGATCATCGGCGAGTGGATCGCCAAATTCCTGCAGCGCGAGCCCAACCTCCAGGCGCGCCGCGATCTGCGGCGGCTGAAGCAGTTCCTCGAGACCGGCGAGATCACCAGCTCGGCGAGCCCGTCGGGCCGCAAGTCCGAATCGCCGACCGAACAGGCCCTGTAGGAGACAAGTCCATGCGTGCAGTTACCTGGCAGGGCCGTCACGACGTCCGCGTCGACAGCGTGCCCGATCCCGAGATCGTCAATCCGCGCGACGTGATCATCAAGATCACCTCGACCGCGATCTGCGGCTCCGACCTCCACCTCTACGACGGCTACATCCCGACGATGCGCGCCGGCGACATCCTCGGCCACGAGAATATGGGCGAGGTCGTCGAGGTCGGCCCGAAGAGCACTCTGAAGAAAGGGCAGCGCGTGGTGATCCCCTTCACCATCTCGTGCGGCCACTGCTTCCATTGCGAGAAGCTGCAATATTCGGCGTGCGACAACGCCAACCCGGCGACGACGTCGGACATGTCGGAGACGCTCTACGGCTATCCGATGGGCTCGGCGTTCGGCTACGCGCATCTCACCGGCGGCTATGCCGGCGGCCAGGCCGAATATCTGCGCGTCCCCTATTCGGACGTCGGCCCGATCGTCATTCCCGACGGGCTCGAGGACGACAAGGTGCTGTTCCTGTCGGACATTCTGCCGACCGGCTGGCAGGCCGCCGAGAACGCCGAGATCGAACCCGGCGACACGATCGCCGTCTGGGGCTGCGGCCCGGTCGGGCTGTTCGCGATCCAGTCGGCGTTGCTGATGGGCGCGCACCGCGTCATCGCGATCGACCATTATCCGCGGCGGCTCGAGCTCGCCAAACAGATGGGTGCCGAGGTCCTCAACTATAAGGATACCGACATCCGCGAGGCGCTGTTCGAGATGACCGGCGGCATCGGACCCGACGCCTGCATCGACTGCGTCGGCATGGAGAGCCATGGCCTCGGCATCGACAATATCGTCGACACGGTGAAGGCGCATACCTTCCTCGGCACCGATCGCCCGGCGGCGCTGCGTCAGGCGATCCTCGCCTGCCGCAAGGGCGGTCGCATCTCGATCCCCGGCGTCTATGGCGGCATGGCGGACAAATTCCCGCTCGGCGCGCTGATGGAGAAGGGGCTGACGGTCCGCAGCGGCCAGACGCACGTCCAGAAGTACAGCGACATCCTGCTCGAGATGATCATCGACGGGAAGCTCGACACCACCTTCCTGATCTCGCACCACGCCAGCCTCGAGGACGGGCCGGCGATGTACAAGAACTGGCACGATAAGCAGGACGAATACACCAAGATCATCCTGAAGCCGGGAATGGAGAGAGCGCATGCGTAACTTCGCCATCGTCACCGGCGCATCGGCGGGCATCGGCTTCGAACTCGCGCGCATCGCGGCCGAAAATGGCCACGACCTGCTCATCGCCGCCGACCGCGACATCGAGCCGGCGGCGCAGAAGCTGCGCGCGCTCGGCGGCAGCGTCGACGCGCTCGAGGCCGATCTGGCGACGCGCGAAGGCGTCGACCGCCTCTATGCCGCGATCGGCGGGCGCCCGGTCGATGCGCTGTTCGCCAACGCCGGCCACGGCCTCGGCCACGGCTTCCTCGATCAGGACTTCGAGGAGGTCCGCCACGTCATCGACACCAACATCACCGGCACCATCTATCTGCTCCAGAAGGTGCTGCGCGACATGCGCGCGCGCAACAGCGGCCGTGTGCTCATCACCGGATCGATCGCCGGCTACATGCCGGGGACGTTCAATGCGGTGTACAACGGCACCAAGGCGTTCATCGACAATTTCGGCTGGGCGATCCGCAACGAGCTGAAGGACACCGCGATCGGCATATCGATCCTGATGCCGGGGCCGACCGACACCGACTTCTTCGCGCGCGCCGACATGGAGGACACCAGGGTCGGCACCGCCAAGAAGGACGATCCCGCGATGGTGGCGCAGGTCGGCTACGACGCGATGATGGCGGGCGAGGCCGAGGTCGTCGCGGGCTGGAAGAACAAGCTCCAGTCGGCGATCGCCAACGTCACCCCCGGCCCGGTGCTCGCCGAGATGCACCGCAAGCAGGCCGAACCCGGCTCGGGACGCCGCTGATGCTCGAGAAGCTTCCCGGCGGGATCGGCCGTGCGCTGTCGGGCGTCCGTGCCGGCGTGACCAAGCTGGCGCTCTACGACGCGGCGTTCGCCGCGGCGCCCGAAAGCATCGAGGTGTCGAGCCCGGCGTTCGCCGATGGCCAGGCGATCCCGGCGCGGCACAGCGCCGACGGCGTCGGCACCTCGCCGGCGCTGGCGTGGCGGCTGCCGGGCGACGCCGCGGCGCTGGTGCTGATCGTCGAGGATTCGGACAGCCCGTCGCCCGAGCCGCTCGTCCATGCGATCGCCTGGAATCTCGACGCGGCAAGCGACGGCCTCGCCGAAGGCGCGCTGACCGGCGCGCCGTCGGTCGATACCGGCCGCAACTCCTATTTGCGTACCGACTGGCTGCCCTGCGATCCGCCGACCGGGCACGGGCCGCACCGCTACGCCTTCCAGCTGTTCGCCCTCGACACGCCGCTGGCCTTCGACGCGCCGCCCGGCCGCGCGGCGCTGCTCGAGGCGATGACCGGGCATGTGCTGGCGCGCGGCGCGCTGATCGGGACCTACGAACGGGTGGCGCAGCCGTCGAAGGGCAAGGCGCCGTTGATCGCGGCGAGTGCGGTCGGCGTCGTGGCTGGCCTGCTCAGCGTCGCATTCTGGCGACGGCGCAACAAGGACAGCGACCGCGCCTGACCCCTCAAAGCGCCCACCCAGAGCTTGTCGGAGGAGTGAGCGCGCTCGACGTACCTGTGCGGGGGCGGTTCAGCCGTTGATCGCCGCGAGGAACGCCGGGCCGTAGGCGTCGAGCTTTCTGGCGCCGACGCCGCTGATCTCGGCCATCGCGGCAAGGGTGGCGGGTTTGACCGCGGCCATCTCGCGCAGCGTCGAATCGTGGAAGACGACATAGGGCGGCACGCCCTGGTCGGCGGCGAGCTGGCGGCGGACCTCGCGCAGCCGATCGAACAGCGGGCCGTCGGCGGGGCTGATCGCGCTCGCCGCGCCACGGCGGGCGCGCGCACGGCGCATCGGCTCGGCCTCGATCCGCAGGGTGAGCGATTGCTCGCCTTTGAGGATCGGCCGGGCATTGGGCCCCAGCGCCAGCCCGCCATGTTCGGGATCGAGCCGCAGCGCGTCGGCGGCGACGAGCTGGCGGCCGAGCGCGCGCCACGCCTTGTCGTCGAGATCGGTGCCGATGCCGAAGACGCTCAGCTGGTCGTGGCCGAGCCGTTCGATGCGCTCGTCGCACTTGCCGTGCAGCACCGCGACGAGATGGCCGAGGCCGAAGCGCTGGCCGGTGCGGTAGATCGTCGACAGCAGCTTCTGCGCCGCCTGCGTCGCGTCGCGCGTCTGCGGCGGCGCGAGGCAGGTATCGCAATTGCCGCAGGGCGCCGGCGCCGGCTCGCCGAAATAGGTGAGCAGCGGAATGCGGCGGCACGCCGTCGTCTCGCAGAAGCCGACGAGTGCGTTCAGCCGCTGGTGGTCGGCGCGCTTCTTCGCGTCGCTGGCCTGCTGGGTCTCGATCTGGTTGCGCGCGCGGCCGATGTCGGCGGCGCCGTAGAGCATGAAGGCGATCGCCGGGTCGCCGTCGCGGCCGGCGCGGCCGGTCTCCTGATAATAATGTTCGATCGAATCGGGCAGCCCCATGTGCGCGACGAAGCGCACGTCGGGTTTGTCGATGCCCATGCCGAAGGCGACCGTCGCGACGATGATCATGTCCTCGGCCTTCACGAACGCCGCCTGGTTGGCGTTGCGGACGCGGCCGTCGAGCCCGGCGTGATAGGGCAGCGCGTTGAACCCGAGGCCGGTCAGCCAGTCGGCGGTCTTCTCGACCTTGTCGCGGGTGCGGGCATAGATGATGCCGCAGCCGTCCTGCGTCTCGAGGAAGCCCTTCAGCTGGCGCTTCTCCTCGGTCTTGGCGTGGACCTCGTAGCGGATGTTGGGCCGGTCGAAGCCGGCGACGACCATGCGGTCGCCGTCGATGCCGAGCTGTTCGAGGATGTCGCGGCGGGTGATCTCGTCGGCGGTGGCGGTCAGCCCCATTCGGGGCACGTGCGGGAAGCGGTCGCACAACGCCTTCAGCTGGCGATAGTCGGGGCGGAAGTCATGCCCCCACTGGCTGACACAATGCGCCTCGTCGATGGCGATCAGCGACAGCTTGGTCCGTTCGAGCTGCGCCTGGAACCACGGCATCGTCGCGCGCTCGGGGGCGACGTAGAGCAGGTCGAGATCGCCCGCGGCGAAGCGCGACAGGATCTCGTCCTGCGACTGCCGGTCCTCCTGGCTGGTCAGCGCCGCGGCGCGCACGCCGTTGGCGTTCAGCGCGCGCACCTGGTCGTGCATCAGCGCGATCAGCGGCGAGACGACGAGGCCGGTGCCCGGGCGCGCCAGCGCCGGGATCTGGTAGCAGAGCGACTTGCCGGCGCCGGTCGGCATGATCGCCAGCACGTCGCGCCCCGCCATGACGTCGGCGATGATGCCGGCCTGCGGGCCGCGGAACGACGCATAGCCGAAGACGGTCTGGAGGATCTGCTCGGGCGTTCGCATGGCGAGGGACACGGGCGACAGATAGCCGGCACGGGATGCTTCTGCTATGCCCCGCTTCATGCGTTCGATCGTCGCTTTGGCGCTGCTCCTGGTCGCCGCCTGCAGTTCGGCCGATGCCGATACGCGACCGGGCCTGCGCCCGATCGCGGTCAGCGCCGTCGCCGTGCCGCTCGACGCGGCCGATCCGGCGCGCGACCGCGTCGGCAAGCTGCGCTATCTCGGCGGCATCGAGCTGAAGAGCCGCGACGTCCGCTTCGGCGGGCTTTCGGGGCTGCGCAGCATGAGCCCGGGCCGCCTGCTGTCGGTCACCGACGGCGGGCAGTGGCTCGCGCTCGACCTCGACGAGCAGGGCGACCGGCTGGTCGGCCTCAAGGGGGCGATGATCGACATCATTCGCGGCCCGGCGCGCGAGCCGCTCAAGGGCAAGGCGCATGCCGACGCCGAGGCGCTCGAATATGGCCCCGAGGGCGCGGCGGTCGCGTTCGAGCGCGACCACCGCATCTGGCATTACCGCAGCCTCGAGGCACCGGCGCGGGCCGAGGCCTTCCCCGACCAGCGCTGGCTCGAATCGCTGCCTGCCAACGGCGGCATCGAGGCGATGGCGAAGGTCGGCGGCGCCTGGCTCTATATCGCCGAGGCGCGGCAGAGCGGCGGCCACGAGGGGGTGCTGCTCAGCCCGGCGGGGCTCAACCGCAACTATGCGCGCGTCGCGGTCGACGTGCCGGCGCCCTACAATCCCACCGACGCGCACGCGCTCGGCGACGACCAGGTGCTGATCCTGGCGCGGCGCTTCTCGCCGCTGCAGGGCGTCGGCGCGGCGCTGCTGCTGGCGCCTGTCGACCTCAACGGCATGAAGCTCGGCAAGCCCGAGCTGCTCGCCGAGCTGGCGCCGCCGCTGACCGTCGACAATATGGAGGGGCTCGCGGTGGTGCGGAGCGGCGAGCGGACGTTCGTCTACATGGCCTCCGACGACAATTTCTCGCCGCTCCAGCGCACGCTCATCCTCAAGTTCGAGCTGCTGCGCTGATCAGCGCGTCGCTGGCAGTTTCGCGACGATCTTGATCTCGGTGATGCCGCGATCGGGGATCAGCCGCGTGACGCCCACGGCGGTCCAGGCGGGGAAGGGCGCCTTCACATGGCGATTCTTCACCGCGACGATCGCCGGCATCTGCGTCACGAGGTCGGTGTGGAAGCTGGTGATGTCGACGACGTCGTCCCAGCTGGCGCCGGCGCGCTTCAGGATGTCGCCGATCCGCACGAAGGCGCGGGCATAGGCCGCCTCGAGATCGGTCTCCTGCGGGCCGAGCCCGACGACGACCCCCGACAGATAGACGGTGTCGCCGGCGACGATCGCGTCGGAGAAGCCCCAGGCGTCGAGCAGCTGCCGCGCGGCGGGATTGTCGGGCATGACGACTCGGGCCTGCTGGCGGGTGCCGGCGAAAGCCGGGGCGGTCAGCGTGGCGGCGAGCAGCAGGGCAGACGTCAGGCGCATTCTTTATTCCTCCGATGGACGCCGCGCCCATCGGCGAATCGGAGACAATGAAAAACCGGCCGATCGACGATCGGCCGGTTGTTTCGATAGATGGCGTTCGTCGAAACGAAGCGCGATCAGGCGGCGGCCTGCGCCTCGCCCTGCTTCTTCGCGATCTCGCGCTTCAGACGGCGCGCCGCGAGGCTCAGCTTGTCTTCCGAGGTCTTGAGCAGCCAATTGTCGAGGCCGCCGACATGCTCGACCGAGCGCAGCCCGTTCATCGACACGCGCAGCTTGACCGAGCGGCCGAGCGAATCCGAGATCAGCGTGACGTGCTGCAGGTTGGGCAGGAACGTCCGCTTGGTCTTGTTGTTGGCGTGGGAAACATTGTGGCCCACCTGCCGGCCCTTGCCGGTCAGCTCGCAAACGCGCGACATCGCTTAAATCCTATTCGTCCGACGGTTGTGTCCGGAAAGGCCGCGCATCTAGCCAAAGTGGGCGCCGAGGTCAACCCGACGGCGGTGCTTTGCTCGATCGACGAACGCCTGTCCAGCTTCGACGGCGGCCGTGGACCCCCCGCCGCCACCTGCCTATCCGTTTCGGCGATCAAACGGGAGAGAGTGATGCGCCGGCTGACCATCGCGCTGCTGCTGACCACCGCCGCCGAGGCGGCGTTGGCGCAGCGCGCCGACGACAATGCGACGACGAAGGCCGAGGATGCCTTCGGCACCAGCGTCGGCAACGAAAGCTTCGGCCTCTACAACCCCTTCTCGGTGCGCGGCTTCTCGCCGGTCGATGCCGGCAACGTCCGCATCGAGGGCCTGTATTTCGACCAGCAGGCCAACCCGACTGGCCGGCTGATCGGCGGAACCACCGTCCGCGTCGGCCTGTCGGCGCAGAGCTACCCCTTCCCGGCGCCGACCGGCATCGCCGACCATAGCCTGCGCAAGGCCGGCGACGAGGCGCTGTTCAGCCCGGTGATCGCCTATGGCCCCTATGGCGGCTGGACCGCCGAATTCGACGCGCAGCTGCCGGTCAGCGACTCGCTAAGCGTTGCCGGCGGCGCCGGCCTCTACCGCGACCACACGCATTATGGCGGCACGCCGCACTATTTCTCGGCGTCGATCGCGCCGCGCTGGCGGCCCGCCGCCGGCGTCGAGATCATCCCGTTCTGGAGCCGCATCCGCTATTCGTCCGAAGAGGCCGAGCCGCTGATGTTCACCGGCGGCGACTATCTCCCGCCCAAGATCGCGCGGCGCAATTTCTACCCGCAGCCCTGGACGACGCGGCAGGGCGAAAGCTTCAACTACGGGGTGATCGGCGAGGCGCCGCTTGCCGGCTGGACGCTGCGCGGCGGCCTCTTCCGCTCGACCAACGAGCGCGAGCGCGGCTTCGCCAACCTGTTCGTCGACATCCAGCCCGATGCGAGCGCGCGCGAGATCGTCGTCGCGCAGGCCGACGGCAAGTTCGCCTCGACCTCGGGCGAGCTGCGGCTGTCGCGCAGCTTCGACGAGGGCGACCGCCGCCACAGCGTCCACCTCGCGGTGCGCGGGCGCGAGCAGACGCGCCGCTACGGCGGCGACGACGTCGTCGATCTCGGCCCGACGGTGATCGGCGTGCGCGATCCGGCGCCCGAGCCGGTCTTCGCCTTCGGCGCGCAGAGCTTCGACCGCATCGAGCAGACGACCGCGGGCGTCGCCTACGAACTGCGCTGGCGCGACATCGGCGAATTCTCGGTCGGGGTGCAGAAGACCGACTATTCGAAGGCGACCGACACGCCGGCGGGCGCGCTGCCGGTCTCGAACGACAGCCCCTGGCTCTACAATGCGACCGCCGCCGGCTACGTTGCCGACGGCCTCGTCGTCTACGGCGGCTACACGCGCGGGCTCGAGGAGAGCCCGCAGGCGCCCGACATCGCCACCAACCGCAACGAGGCGCCGCCGGCGATCCGCACCGAGCAGGTCGACGCGGGGGTGCGCTGGGCCATCCGCCCCAACCTGCGCGTCGTCGCCGGCGTGTTCGACGTGTCGAAGCCCTTCTACGACCTCGATCCCGCCAACCTGTTCACCCGCCTCGGCACGGTGCGCCACCGCGGCCTCGAACTGTCGATCGCCGGGCAGCTGCTGCCCGGGCTCACCGCGGTCGCCGGCAACATCCTGCTCGACGCCGAGGTGACCGGCGAGGCGGTCGATCTCGGGCTGATCGGCCGCGTGCCGGTCGCGACGACCAAGCGCTACAGCATCGCCAGCCTCGACTATCGCTTCCCCAATTCGCCCTTTTCGATCGACGCCCTCGCCGAATCGACCGGCGACCGCATCGCCAGCCAGACCAACGGCTTCGTCGTGCCGCCGCGCGCGGTGCTGGCGCTCGGCGGGCGCTACCGCTTCAAGATCGGCGACAAGGCGGCGACGCTGCGCGCGCAGGTCGGCAACGTGTTCAACAACTACGGCTTCGGCGTCGGCGGCGGCGGATTGTTCGTCTACAATCTGCCGCGGCGCTTCAGCGTCAATCTCGCCGCCGATCTCTAGGGCTGGAAGCCGCGGACCCCGTTTCCCATCTTACGGGCAGTAGGATGGGATAGCGGACCATGGCCAACGGCTGGGCGCAGGACGGCGCCGTACAGGAGCAGATCGAGGACACCGTCAGGGACGCGGTGATGGCGGCGCGCGCGCGCCTGCCGTCGGGCGAGGCGGTGGCGGATTGCGATCTTTGCGGCGAGGATATTCCCGAGGCGCGCCGCCGGGCGTTGCCGGGCGTGCGCACCTGCGTCGCCTGCCAGTCGCAGCGCGACGCCGCGGTCCGCCATTCGGCGATCAACCGGCGCGGCAGCAAGGACAGCCAGCTGCGCTGAGCGTCAGCGATAGTTGAAGCTGATGCTGATCCGGTCGTCCTTGCCGGTGCCGGCGACCACCTCGTGGCGCAGCCAGCTTTCCCACAGGAACACGCTCCCGGCCGCCGGTTCGGCATAGACGAAGCTTCGCAGATCGTCGGCGGCGTCGGCGCGGCGCGGCGGGGCGGCCATCATCAGCGGCAGGCGCGGATCCTCGAGCCGGAGGCGGCCCGCCCCCGGCGGCACCGCGACATAGACCGTGCCCGACACCACGCTGTGCGGATGGATGTGCCCCGAATGCGCGCCACCGGGCTTGAGGACGTTGACCCACAGGCTGTCGAGCTTGAGCCGCCGGCCGCCCAGCTCCATCGCGCAGTCGGCCGCGAAGGTCGCGACATGGCGGTTGAGCCGCTTCACCAGGTCGGCGAAGCGCGGGTCGCGCGTCGGCAGGTCGTCGAGCGAGGCGTAGGAGGTATAGCCGCGATAGCCATGGGTGCGCGACCAGCGGCGCCCCGCACCGTCGTTGGCGGCCAGATCGTAGCAGGCGTCCTCGAGCTCGGCGACGAGCGCATCGTCGGCGAGGTCGGACTGATAGAAGCGCGTGGCGAAGAGGGTTCGGCTGGTCACGGGCGGGCAGGATATTCGGATCGGGCGATCATGGCTATGCTGCGGCTTCGTCAGGGAGAGATGCCGATGAACTCGAGGATCGCCATGGGCGCGGCGCTGCTGCTTGCCGGCGCCGCGCAGGCCGCGCAGGCCGCGCAGGCCGGATCGCCGGCGCGCGACGCCGGCGTGACGGTCGGCATCCTCGCGCCGGGGCCGCTCAACGCGATCACCGACGTCGCGGGCGTCAAGGTCGGGCAGGTGACGCTCGCCAGGGGCAGCGCAGTCAACACCGGCGTGACCGCGGTGCTGCCGCACGGCGGCAATCTGTTCCAGGACAAGGTGCCGGCGGGCTTCGTCGCCTACAACGCCTTCGGCAAGTTCATGGGATCGACGCAGGTCGTCGAGCTCGGCGAGGTCGAGACGCCGATCCTGCTGACCAATACGCTGAACGTCGCCGATGCCGGCATCGCCGCGATCGAATGGACGCTGGCGCAGCCGGGCAACGAACAGGTGCGATCGGTCAACGCGGTCGTCGGCGAGACCAACGACGGCTTCCTCAACGACATCCGCGGGCGGCACGTCTCGGTCGCCGACGCGCGCCGCGCGATCGAGACCGCGGCGACCGGCGCGGTCGCGCAGGGGGCGGTCGGCGCCGGCACCGGCACGGTGGCGTTCGGCTGGAAGGGCGGCATCGGCACCTCGTCGCGGCGGCTGCCCGCCGCGCTCGGCGGCTGGACAGTCGGCGTGCTGGTCCAGTCGAACTACGGCGGCGTGCTGACGATCGCCGGCGTGCCGGTCGGGGTGAAGCTCGGCACCTACGACCTCAGGCAGGAGGTCGAGGCGAAGAAGGCCGACGGCTCGGTGGTGATCGTCGTCGCCACCGATGCGCCGCTGTCCGACCGCAACCTGCGCCGTCTCGCCGAACGCAGCTTCGCCGGCATCGCGCGCACCGGATCGGGCTTCTCGAACGGCTCGGGCGACTATGCGCTGGCCTTCTCGACGCACGCCGGCGTGCGCCGGACGCCGGCGCGGCGCGGCGCCGAGGCATCGGCGGTCGAACTGCCCAACGACCGTACCACGCCGCTCTTCCAGGCGGTGATCGAAGCCACCGAGGAGGCGGTGCTCAACTCGCTGTTCGCCGCGAAGACGGTCGACGGCCACCAGGGGCGGATCGAGGCGCTGCCGCTCGAGCGCGTGCGGCCGATGCTGGCGAAGTAGCGATGGGCGAGATCGTCAACCTTCGTTCGGCGCGCAAGGCGCGGCTCCGCGAATCGGCGGCGCAGCAGGCGGCGCGCAACCGCGCGGCAGCGGGGCGGACAAAGGAAGAGAAGCAGGCGGCGAGACGCGAGGCGGAGCGCATCGCCCGCATGCTCGACGGCGCGCGGCGCGACGACGACTAGACCAGCCAGCCCCACAGCAGCGGCAGCAGGAACGAGGTCGCGAGGCCGGCAAGCCCCATCGCGAGCCCGGCGAACGCCGCGGCCCGGGCGTCGCGCCGTCCGAGCGCGTCGGTGCCGACGATGTGCGCCGCCTGGCCGACCGCGACGCCCATCGTTTCCGAATCGTCGAGCCGCAACCGCTTGAGCAGCGGCGGCAGCAGGATCGCGCCGACGATGCCGGTGACGATGACCAGTCCCGCGGCGAGTTCGGGCGAGCCGCCGAGCTGCTCCATCAGCGCGATCGCGAACGGGCTCGTCGCCGACTTGGGGGCCAGCGCGTGCTGCAGCGTGGTGTCGAGCTGCAGGTAGCGGGCCAGCGAGACCGCGCTGGTGATGCCGGTGAGCGAGCCGACGCCGATCGCGACGAGCAGCGGCGCCGCGCCCGCCTTCAGCGCCGCGCGCTGCGCCCAGATCAGATGACCGAGCGCGACGATCGCCGGGCCGAGCAGCCAGCGCAGCGGCCGGCTGAGCTCGGCGAAGCGATCGAGCGGCAGGCCGGCCGCCCAGAGGCCGAGCCCGACGAACGCCGCGGCGAGGAGGATCGGATTGAGCAGCGGGTGATGATTGCCGCGTGCCGCCAGCCGCCGCGCCAGCAGGAAGGCGGCGATCACCGCCGCGCAGACCGCGAGCGAGGCGATCACCGGCGCAGCCCGGCGTAGAGCAGCGCAGTGGTCAGCCCGGTGACGACCGTGCTGACGACGATGACCAGCGCGAGCTGCGGCGCGACCTCGGCGACGAACGGCGCGAAGGCGGCGAGACCGACCGCGGCGGGCACGATCAGCGCGCCGAGAAACCGCGTCAACAGCCGGGCGGCGGGCAGCGTCCAGCCGCGAAAGGCGGGCCAGGCGGCGAGCAGCGCGAGATAGGCGGCGAGTCCGACGATCGCCCCCGGCACGGCGATGCCGAGCAGCGCCACCGCCAGGTCGCCCGCCAGCGAGAGGATGATGAGCATGATGAGGCCGGCCGTCATCACCGGCCACCCTCGTCGCGCTGTCGTCGGTTCGTCCACGGGTCGCAGGGTATAGACCGCCGCCGCGCGACCGCCTAGCTTGTGCCGATGCCTCATTTCGCCATCCATTGCATCGACAAGCCCGACAGCCTCGACCTGCGCCTCGCGACGCGGGCGGAGCATCTGGCCCATCTCGCGCCGATCAACGATCGCATCCTCGTCGCCGGACCGCTGCTCGACATGGAAGGCCAGCCGATGGGTTCGCTGCTGATCATCGACTTCGACGAGCGCAAGGACGCCGTCGCCTTCGCCGCCGCCGATCCCTATGCCCTCGTCGGGCTGTTCGCGAGCGTCGCGGTCACCGCCTATCGCAAGGTGCTGCCGACGTGACCGTCGCCGTCGACCGCGACGGCCCGATCACCCTCGTCGCCATCGACCGGCCCGATCGGCGCAATGCCGTCGACCGCGCGACCGCGCAGGCGCTCTACGACGCCTTCCTCGCCTTCGATGCCGACGAGAGCGCCAGCGTCGCCGTCCTGCACGGGCGCGGCGGCGCCTTCTGCGCCGGTGCCGATCTCAAGGCGCTGAGCGCCGGCGGCGGCAACAGCGTCACCGGCGACGGCCTCGGCTCGCTCGGGCCGATGGGGCCGACGCGGCTGCGGCTGTCGAAGCCGGTGATCGCCGCGGTCGAGGGGCATGCGGTGGCGGGCGGCATGGAGCTGGCGCTGTGGTGCGACCTGCGCGTCATGGCGGCCGATGCGGTGTTCGGCATCTTCTGCCGCCGCTTCGGCGTGCCGCTGGTCGATCTGGGCAGCGTCCGGCTGCCGCGGCTGATCGGCGCCAGTCGCGCGATGGACCTGATCCTCACCGGCCGGCCGGTCGGGGCCGACGAGGCGCTGGCGATCGGGCTGGCGAATCGCGTCGCGCCGCCGGGCGAGGCGCTGGCGACGGCGGTGGCGCTGGCGCGATCGATCGCCGCCTTCCCGCAGCTGTGCCTGCGCAACGACCGGCTGTCGGCGATCGAGCAATGGGATCTGGGCGAGGATGCGGCGCTGCGCAACGAGACCGCGCGCGGGCTCGAGACGATCCGCAGCGGCGAGACGCTGTCGGGCGCCGGGCGCTTCGCGTCGGGCGAAGGCCGCGGCGGGACGTTCGAAGGTTAAGGCACCACCCCTCGTCCGCTTGCGGGCGAGGGATGCTTGGCTCAGGCCTTCGACTTCTTCGGCTTCACCACGACATATTGGGTGACGGTTTCGCCGCGCGTGCTCGATTCGAACTCCCATTTCGACAGGATCGTCGCGCAGACGTTCTGACCCATGGCGGCATCGTCGAAATTGCTCTCGAGCACCTTGCAGCTCATCGCATCGCCATCGCTGCCGACGGTGTAGGTCACCTTGACCCATGAGGTTCCGGGGGCGGGCTTCTGCGGCTCGGCGGCCACGGCGGCGCTCGTGGCGGTGACGAGCAGCGCGGCGATGAACAGACGGGTCATGCGCAATCCTCCAAAAAGGCCGGTCGAGAATAAGCGCAAACGGGCGTTTGGGCCAGCGGCGAGTTGGCGGGTCCGGGGGCGGTCGCGCCGCCGCGGTGCGGTGCCGGGCGCAATTGCCCGCGCACTCGCCTTGTTGCAGCGCAGCAGATCGACTATATGGCCCGCCACCAGCCGGCGCGCGGAAGAAGCGCCCGGCTCATTTCATATCCGGGATTTCAGATGAACCTGCGCAACATCGCCATCATCGCGCACGTCGACCATGGCAAGACCACGCTCGTCGACCAGCTCTTCCGCCAGTCGGGCACCTTCCGCGACAACCAGCGGGTCGCCGAGCGCGCGATGGACTCGAACGACCTCGAGAAGGAGCGCGGCATCACCATCCTGGCGAAGTGCACCTCGGTCGAGTGGGAAGGCACGCGCATCAACATCGTCGACACGCCGGGCCACGCCGACTTCGGCGGCGAGGTCGAGCGCATCCTGTCGATGGTCGACGGCGTCATCCTGCTCGTCGACGCCGCCGAGGGCGCGATGCCGCAGACCAAGTTCGTCACCGGCAAGGCGCTGGCGCTGGGCCTGCGCCCGATCGTCGTCGTCAACAAGATCGACCGCGCGGACGCGCGGGCGCAGGAGGTGCTCGACGAGGTATTCGACCTGTTCGTCAGCCTCGACGCGACCGACGAGCAGCTCGACTTCCCGGTGATCTTCGCCTCGGGCCGCAACGGCTATGCCGGCGACAATCCCGACGTGCGCGAGGGCGACCTCACGCCGATGTTCAAGACGATCGTCAGCCACGTCCCGGCGCCGAAGGCCGATCCCGACGGCCCGTTCAAGTTCCTGGTGACCTTGCTCGACCGCGACAATTTCCTCGGCCGCATCCTCACCGGGCTGATCTTCTCGGGGTCGATCAAGGTCAACGCGCCGATCCAGGTGCTCGACCCCGAGGGCAACATCGTCGAGACCGGCCGCGCCTCGAAGCTGCTGGCGTTCCGCGGCCTCGAGCGCGTGCCGGTCGACGAGGCGCAGGCGGGCGACATCATCTCGATCGCCGGGCTGACCAACGCGACCGTCGCCAACACCATTTCGGAGCCGGGCGTCACCGAGCCGCTGCATGCGCAGCCGATCGATCCGCCGACGCTGTCGATGCGCTTCGCCGTCAACGATTCGCCGATGGCGGGCCGCGAGGGCACCAAGGTCACGTCGCGCATGATCCGCGACCGGCTGCTCCGCGAGGCGGAATCGAACGTCGCGATCAAGGTCACCGAATCGGCCGACAAGGACAGCTTCGAGGTTGCCGGCCGCGGCGAGCTCCAGCTCGGCGTGCTGATCGAGACGATGCGCCGCGAAGGCTTCGAGCTCGGCATCAGCCGTCCGCGCGTCCTCTATCGCGACGACGAGAACGGCAACCGCCAGGAGCCGTACGAGACCGTCGTGATCGACGTCGACGAGGAATATTCGGGCACCGTCGTCGAGAAGATGGCGATCCGGAAGGCCGAACTGACCGACATGCGCCCCTCGGGCGGCGGCAAGATCCGCATCAGCTTCTCGGCGCCGTCGCGCGGCCTGATCGGCTATCATGGCGAGTTTCTGTCGGACACGCGCGGTACCGGCATCATGAACCGGCTGTTCGAGAAATACGGCCCCTACAAGGGCCGCATCGAGGGCCGCCGCAACGGCGTGCTGATCTCGAACGGCGCCGGCGAGGCCAACGCCTATGCGCTCGGCCCGCTCGAGGAGCGCGGCATCCTGATGGTGGCGCCGGGCGAGGTTCTCTACGAGGGCATGATCGTCGGCGAGAACGCCAAGGACGACGACCTCGAGGTCAACCCGATGAAGTCGAAGCAGCTGACCAACTTCCGCGCCTCGGGCGGCAAGGACGACGCGATCCGGCTGACGCCGCCCAAGCGGCTGACGCTCGAGCAGGCGATCGCCTACATCGACGAGGACGAACTGGTCGAGGTGACGCCCAAGTCTATCCGGCTTCGCAAGATCCATCTCGACCCGCACGAGCGCAAGCGCGCCTCGCGCAGCAAGCTGGCCAGCTAGCGCTTCGTTTCGCTGTGAATCTGCCGGGAGGGCGCTCGCTTCATCGCAGGCGCCCTTCCTGCATTGAACAATCGCGTTCCGACGAACGTTACGCCTCCTGTTCAATCGACGGACCGAAGCCCGCGGGCTCGATCGGTCCGCATGTCAGGAGGAATTAGCATGGCCGATGGTATCGAACGGAGCGGCGGCAGCCGCACGATCGTCATCATTCTCGTGGTCGTCGCGGTGCTGGCGGTGCTCGCCTATGCGCTCGGCCTGTTCAACGTCGACGCGAGCGGCGACCTGAAGGCGCCCGACGTCGACGTCGCCGTCGAGGGCGGCGAGGTGCCCGACGTCCAGGTCGAAACCGCCGACATCGACGTCGGTACGACGACCGAGACGGTGGAGCTGCCCGAGGTGAACGTCTCGACGACCACCGAGGAGATCAAGCTCCCGACCGTCGACGTGACGCCGGCCGGCGACGACGGCAGCGCCAACAAATAAGCCTTGCGCGGGCGGACCCGGAGAAGGTCCGCCCGTTCGCACTCCCACGCCGACCGCTTCAGCCCGCGAGCCTTTCGCGGGCTTTTCTTTTGGCGCTCGTGCGCTAACGCTGCCGCATGGGCTTTCCCGGGTCAGAGGCGATGGCGGCGGCATTCGCCGCGGCGCGCGCCGCCGGCGCGCGCGGCGAGGTGCCGATCGGCGCGGTCGTCGTCGACGCGCGCGGCGCGGTGCTGGCCTCGGCGGGCAACCGCACCCGCGAACTCAACGATCCGACGGCGCATGCCGAGCTGCTGGCGATCCGCGACGCCTGCGCGGCGCTCGCCAGCGAGCGGCTGATCGACTGCGATCTCCATGTGACGCTCGAGCCCTGCCCGATGTGCGCGGCGGCGATCGGCTTCGCGCGGCTGCGCCGGCTCTATTATGCGGCGCCCGATCCGAAGGGCGGCGGCGTCGACCATGGCCCGCGCATCTATGCGCATCCCACCTGCCACCACCGGCCCGACGTCTACGGCGGGATCGGCGAGGCCGAGGCGGCCGAGCTGCTGCGCGGCTTTTTCAGGGAACGGCGCTAACGAAAAAGGAGCCGGGCGAACCCGGCTCCTTCCTCTCGTCTGCGATGTCGCCGGCGTCTAGCGCGCGGCGTTCACGTCGTTCTGGGTGACCGGCACGACGCGGATGTTGACGCGACGGTTCTGCGCGCGGCCGACTTCGGTGTCGTTCGACGCCACCGGCTGGCTCTCGCCCATGCCCTGCGTCGCGATGCGCGCCCGGTTGACGCCCTGGTTCGCGAGATAGTTGGCGACCGAGTTGGCGCGGTTGACCGACAGCGTCTGGTTATAGGCGTCCGACCCGGTCGAATCGGTGTGACCGATGACGTCGATGTAGGTCGAATTATACTGCGCCAGCGTCTGGGCGACCTGGTTCAGCGTGCCCTGGAACTGCGGCTGGATCGTCGCCGAGTCGACGGCGAAGGTGATGCCGGCGGGCATGTTGAGCTGCAGCTCGTCACCCTGGCGCACGACCTCGACGCCGGTGCCGGCGGTCCTTTCGCGCAGTTCCTTCTCCTGCTTGTCCATGTAGGACCCGATCGCGCCACCGGCGATCGCGCCGATGCCGACGCCGACGATCTTCTCGGTGCGGTCGCCCTTGCCGCCGATGATGTCGCCGGCGAGGAAGCCGGCGCCGGCGCCGAGCGCCGCGCCGATCGCCGCCTTCGAGATCTTCCGCTCGCCGGTCACCGGGTCGGTCGTGCAGGCGCTGGTGGCGCCGAGCAGGCCGACGGCCGCCGCGCTCAGGATGAGTTTCTTGTAAACGGTCATGTTGGTCTCGCCTGTTGTGAATTCATTGTCGGGCAGTGATACGCCGCGCTACTCGCCCCTGTTCCACCCGCGTCGCTTAACCTGCGATGAGCGAGGCGTTGATTTGCAGGAAGCGCCGGATCATCGCCGCGACCTGGTCCATGACTTCGAACTGTACCATATGGCCCGAGATCGCGACTTGACCCGTCACGACCCTGGGATTGATCCGTGCGACATCCGCGGGGCGATTCAACGGCTTGTCGATCGCCACCAGCAGCACCGGGCAGCCGACCGCGGCGAGCGCGGTGCGACCGTGCCAGTCGAGGATGGCGTCCCAGGCGGCGCGGGTCACCGCCGGATCATTGGCCTTCATGGTCCCGACCAGTTCCTCGACGGCGGCGGGATCGCTGGCGCTGACGATCTGGTTGCGGCCGAACACCTCGATCATCGCCGGGATGTCGACCCGCGCCAGCTGCGCGCGCATCCCCTCGCCGAACGCCAGCGCCTTGTCGTGCGGGGCGATGAACGCCGGATCGAGCAGAACGAGCGCCGCGACCCGCGCGGGCGCCGCCGCCGCGGCGGCGATCGCCACCTGCGCCCCCATCGAATGGCCGATATACACCGCGCGCCGCGGGGCGACCGCAAGCACCGCCGCGGCCTGCGCCTCGATCGCATAGCTCGCCGCCGGCGGGCTGCGGCCGTGGCCGAGCAGGTCGACGAGCGTCGAGCGGTGGTCGGGGAAGGCCGCCGCGACGGGCGCCATCGCGCGATGATCGCAGGTCCAGCCGTGGATCAGCACCAGCGGCGGATCGCCGGCGCCCACGCTGGTCGTGAACAGTTTTTTCATCGCCTGGTCGTTTCGGATACTGCACGTTCGGCTGGCAAGCGCTTATATGCGACCGTCCATCAATTTGATCGTTTCACCCGGCATGCAACCTTTCCCCTGGCTCGACGTCGCGATCATCCTCGCGCTGACGGCGCTCAATGGTTTCTTCGCGATGTCCGAACTGGCGATCGTGTCGGCACGCAAGCCGCGGTTGCAGGCGATGGAGAAGGCCCGCAGGCGCGGCGCCGCCACCGCCATCCGCCTCCAGTCCGATCCCGGCCGCTTCCTGTCGAGCGTCCAGATCGGCATCACGCTCGTCGGCATCCTGACCGGTGCCTATTCGGGGGCGGCGCTCGGCGGGCCGGTCGCCGAGCGACTGGTGCTGCTGGGCATCCCGGCCGACAGCGCCGAGGAGATCGGCTTCGGGCTGGTCATCGCGCTGACGACCTATCTGTCGCTGATCGTCGGCGAGCTCGTCCCCAAGCAGTTCGCGCTGCGCTCGCCCGAACCGATCGCGGCGGCGGTGGCGCCGGTGATGGCGCTGGTCGCCCGCGTCGGTGCGCCGCTGGTATGGCTGCTCGACCAGTCGATCGGGCTGATCTTCCGCATGCTCAGGCTGCAGCGCGAATCGGAGAATTCGGTCACCGCCGAGGAACTGCATCTCGTCGTCGCCGAGGCGACGACCGCCGGCGTCATCGAGGAGAGCGAGCGCGCGATGATCTCGAGCGTGATGCGGCTCGCCGACCGGCCGGTGCGCGCGGTGATGACGCCGCGCGGCCAGGTCGACTGGCTCGAGGCGGATACCGACGAGGCGACCGTGCGCGCCCGGCTGATCGAAACGCCGCACACGCGCATGCCGATCGCCGAGGGGACGGTCGACACGATCATCGGCGTCGTCCAGGCGCGCGACGTGCTGGCGGCGCTGCTCGAGGGCAAGACGCTCGACCTGCGCGCGCTGGCGCGGCAGGTCGCGGTGGTTCCCGACCGGATGGACGCGATGGATGCGCTCGCGGCACTGCGCGATTCGGAAGTGCCGATGGCGCTCGTCCACGACGAATATGGCCATTTCGAAGGCGTGGTGACCCCGGCCGACCTGCTCGCGGCGATCGCCGGCGCCTTCCGGTCCGACGTCGACGAAGGCACCGACCCGCCGGCGGTCGAGCGCGAGGACGGCTCGTGGCTGCTGTCGGGCTCGCTGCCCGCCGACGAGATGGCCGACCGGCTCGGCATGGACCTGCTGCCCGACCGCGACTACCACACCGTGGCGGGCTTCGTGCTCGACCGCCTGCGCCGCCTGCCCGAGACCGGCGAGCATTTCAGCGTCGGACCGTGGCGCTTCGAGGTCGTCGACATGGACGGCCGCAAGGTCGACAAGGTGCTGGCGACCTGCCAGCCGCGAAAAGCGCTGGCTGAAGACTTCTAGCGCGCGCCGCGGCTAGGCCTTGCCCTGCGCCTTCAGCGCCTGCTGCCAGGCGAGATCGGCCATCGGCTGCAGCCGTTCGCTCGTCGCCACCGCATGCGCGCTCGCCGCGGTGCCGCGCACGACGCGGCCGCGGATGCCGTGGATGATGCCGGCGAGCCGGAACATGTTGTAGGCGAGATAGAAGTCGAGGTTCGGAATACCGTCGGGCCGGCCGGTGCGGCGGCAATAATCGGCGACATATTCGTCTTCGCTGGGGATGCCGAGCGCGTCGAGGTCGCGGCCGTTCAGCCCGGCGACGTCCTGCGGCGGCATCCGGTACATCATCAGATGATAGGTGAAGTCGGCGAGCGGATGGCCGAGCGTCGACAGCTCCCAGTCGAGCACGGCGCGCACCGTCGGCTCGGTGGGATGGAAGATCATGTTGTCGCAGCGATAGTCGCCATGGACGATCGCGGTCTCGTCGCCCGGCGGGATGTTCGCCGGCAGCCATTCGACGAGCTTGTCCATCGATTCGAGCCGCCCGGCCTCGGGATCCTCGAGATACTGGCGCGACCAGCGGCCGATCTGCCGCTCGAAATAATTGCCGGGCTTGCCGAAGTTCGACAGGCCGATCGCCGCATAATCGGTGTTGTGGAGATCGGCCATGCCCTTGTTCATCGCGTCGAAATAGGCGCGGCGCTGCTCGCGCGGCTCGTCGGGGAAGGTGCTGTCCCAGATGATCCGGCCCTCGACGCAGTCCATGATGTAGAACCAGGTGCCGATGACATTCTCGTCGGTGCACAGCCCGTAGGTCCGCGCCACCGGATAGCCGGTCGTGCCGAGCGCGGTGATGACGGCATATTCGCGGTCGACGGCGTGCGCCGACTTGAGCAGCAGGCCGGGCGGCTTGCGGCGCATGACGTAGTTCTTGCCCGGCGTCACCAGCCGGTAGGTCGGGTTCGACTGGCCGCCCTTGAACTGTTCGACGGAGAGCGGGCCCTCGAAGCCCTCGACATGCTCGCGCATCCAGGCTTCGAGCACGCGCTCGTCGAAGCGGTGCTGCTCGCGGACTTCGCCCGTGCCCGAAAACTGTTCCTGCCGGCTCGCCATCAACGCGTCTCCCGTTCCACTGCCCGCCAGCCGATGTCGCGGCGGCAGAAACCGCCCGGCCAGTCGATCCTGTCCACCGCCTCATAGGCGCGCGCCTGCGCCTCGGTCACGTCTTTCCCGAGCGCGGTGACGCCGAGCACGCGACCGCCGGCGGCCACCAGCCGGTCGCCGTCGCGCGCCGTGCCGGCGTGGAACACCGTCGCGCCGGTCGCCTCTGCGGCGTCGATGCCGCGGATCTCGCTGCCCTTCCTCGGCGTGCCCGGATAGCCCTTCGCCGCCATGACGACGACGAGCGCGCTGGCGTCCTTCCAGCGCGGCTTGATCTCCCACAGCTGGCCGTCGGCCACCGCCAGCAGGATGTCGAGCAGGTCGCTGTCGAGCCGCGCCATCAGCACCTGGCACTCGGGATCGCCGAAGCGCGCGTTATATTCGATCAGCTTGGGACCGTCGTCGGTCAGCATCAGCCCGGCATAGAGCACGCCGTGGAAGGGCATCCCCGCCGACGCCATCGCGCGCGCCGTCGGCTCGACGATCTCGCGCATCGCGCGATCCTGCAGGTCGCGCGTCAGCACCGGCGCCGGCGAATAGGCGCCCATGCCGCCGGTGTTGGGCCCGGTGTCGCCGTCGCCGACGCGCTTGTGGTCCTGCGCGCTGCCGAACGGGATCGCGGTGGCGCCGTCGACGAGCGCGAACAGGCTCACTTCCTCGCCGGTCAGGAACTCCTCGATGACGACGCTGGCGCCCGCCGCGCCGAGCCCGCCGTCGAACATCATCGCGACCGCGGCGTCGGCTTCTTCGTGCGTCTCGGCGATGACGACGCCCTTGCCGGCGGCGAGCCCGTCGGCCTTGATGACGATCGGCAGCGGCTGGTCGGCGAGATAGGCGCGCGCGGAGTCGACGTCGTCGAAACGCTCATAAGCGGCGGTCGGGATGCCGTGCGACCGGCACAGTTCCTTGGTGAAGGCCTTCGAGCCTTCGAGCTGCGCGGCGGCGGCGGTCGGGCCGAAGCTGTGGATGCGGTGCCGGCGCAGCGTGTCGACGAGGCCGTCGACGAGCGGCTGCTCGGGGCCGACGACGACGAGGCCAATCGCATGCGCTTTGCAGAAGGCGACGACGGCGGGATGATCGGCGGCATCGAGCGCCACGAGCTCCGCCACCTCGGCGATGCCGGGGTTGCCGGGGGCGCAATAGAGCTTGCCGAGGCGCGGCGACTGCGCGAGCTTCCAGCATAGCGCATGTTCGCGTCCGCCGCCGCCGATCACCAGGACGTTCATCGCAAACCCCTTGCCGCCAAGCCTCTACCCGCGATTGCCGGCGCGTTGTAAGGGGCATGGCCTGCGGAGACAACATTGACCCAGCCGGCTGCCAACACCCCCGAATTCTCGGTGTCCGAGATCGCCCAGGCGCTGAAGCGCACGGTCGAGGACCGCTTCGGCCACGTCCGCGTGCGCGGCGAGATTTCCGGCCTGAAGGTGGCGGCGTCGGGCCATGTCTATCTCTGTCTCAAGGACGAGAACGCCGTGCTCGACGGCGTGATGTGGAAGGGGCCGGCGGCCGCGCTGCGCTTCCGCCCCGAGGACGGGCTCGAGGTGATCGCCACCGGCAAGCTCACCACCTATCCGGGCCGTTCCAAATATCAGATCGTCGTCGAGCGCATGGAGCCGGCGGGGGCCGGCGCGCTGATGGCGCTGCTCGAGCAGCGCAAGGCCAAGCTCGCCGCCGAGGGGCTGTTCGCCGCCGAGCGCAAGCGCGCGCTGCCGTTCCTGCCGAAGGTGATCGGCGTGGTGACCTCGCCGACCGGCGCGGTGATCCGCGACATCCTCCACCGGCTGTCCGACCGCTTTCCGCGGCACGTCCTCGTCTGGCCGGTGCTGGTGCAGGGCGAGGGGGCGGCCGAGCAGGTGGCGCGCGCGGTGCGCGGCTTCAACGCGCTGCCCGAGGGCGGCGCCATTCCGCGCCCCGACCTGCTGATCGTCGCGCGCGGCGGCGGCTCGATCGAGGATCTGTGGGCGTTCAACGAGGAGGTGGTCGTCCGGGCGGTCGCCGAAAGCCGCATCCCGACGATCAGCGCGGTCGGCCACGAGACCGACACCACGCTCTGCGACTTCGCCGCCGACCGCCGCGCGCCGACGCCGACGGCCGCGGCCGAGATGGCGGTGCCGGTGCGCGACGACCTCGTCTACACCGTCGGCACGCTGGGGTTGCGGCTCGCCCGCGCGCTGTCGAAGGACGTCGGCGCGATGACCGAGCGCGTGCAGGCGGTGGCGTCGCGGTTGCCCAGCCCGCGCGAGCTGTTCGCGCTGCGCCAGCAGCGCTTCGACGAGCTGGCCGAGCGGCTGCCGCGCGCGCTCGCCGCCAATGCGCAGCAGCAGCGGGTGCGCTACGAACGCGCGTCGGCGCCGCTGCGGCCGGCGCTGTTCGCGCAGACACTGCGCGCCGGGCGGACGCAGGCCGACCGGGCGGGGCAGGCGCTCGGCGTCGCCGTCGATCGGCTGCTGCGCGGCAAGCGTCATGCATTCGAGCCGATCGCGCGCGTCGTCGAGACGCTCAACCCGCTCGCGACGCTTCAGCGCGGCTATGCGGTGGTGACGCGCCGCGACGGCCATTATATCACCAAGGCGGCGCAGGCGCGGGAAGCGGTCGCGCTCGTCGTCAGATTCGCCGATGGCGCGGTCGACGTGACGGCGGCCGACGGCGCAGGGCCGCCGCTCGCGAAGCCGGCGCGCCCGCTGCGTCCGCGCGATCAGGCGCCGGCGGCGGCACCCAAGGGGCCACAGGGAGTGTTGTTGTAATGCTGAACATGAGCGGCGGCCGCCCGGCGCGGCTGCACTATCTGTCGGGAAGCTACCGCGTCGTCGCGCAGGGCGACCATGTTATCTGCGCGGTGACCGGCCAGCGCATCCCGCTCAACGGGCTGCGCTACTGGTCGCACGAGCTGCAGGAAGCCTATGCCAATGCCGAGGCGGCGGCGAAGCGTTACGCCGACGCGCGCGCCAAGGGTCAGATCTAGGTGAAAGCCATCGCCGCGATGACCGCCTTGGCGATGGTGGCCGCGTGCTCGTCGCCAACGCCGGCACCGGCACCGCCCCGACCCGCGGCGGCCCCCGCTCCCGCCCCCGTCGTCGAGCGCATCGTCGACGGCAGCTTCGATTTTCGCGGGGCGATCGTGCAGGGCGGGCTCGCGGTCGGGCAGGCGCCCGCCGGCGCGGTGTCGGTCACGCTCGACGGCCAGCCGACGCGCATGGACGCGGCGCGGCGCTTCCTCGTCGGCTTCGGGCGCGACGCCGCGGGCACCGCGATCGTCGAGGCGCGGCTGGCCGACGGGACGCGCGTGCGCCAGGCGTTGCGCGTCACGCCGCGCGACTGGCGGATCGAACGCATCCCGTCGCTGCGCCAGACCAGCACGCCCGATCCCGAATATGAGAAGCTGCGCACCGCCGAGCTGGCGCGGATCAACGCCGCACGGTCGGTGACGAGCGACGCCACCGGCTGGACCGAGCGCTTCGTCTGGCCGGCGACGGGGCGGATCAGCGGCGTCTATGGTTCGCAGCGCATCCTCGGCGGCGTGCCGCGCAACCCGCACGCCGGCGTCGACATCGCGCGACCGACCGGAACGCCGGTCGTCGCGCCCGCCTCGGGGGTCGTCGTGCTCGCCGGGCCGCCGCGGCTCAGCCTCGAGGGCAATCTGCTGATCATCGATCATGGCAACCGGCTGTTCTCGAGCTTCCTGCACCTGTCGCGCACCGACGTTCAGGTCGGCGAGCGCGTGGCGCAGGGGCAGCGCGTCGGCGCGATCGGCGCGACGGGACGCGCGACCGGACCGCATCTCCACTGGGCGATGAGCTGGGGCGACGTGCGCGTCGATCCGCAGCTGCTGGTGCCGCCGATGCAGACGGCCGACTAGGCTAGGAGGCGTAGTCGTCGCGGCCGTGCGGCGCGTGGCCGTTGGCGTCGCCGATGCGGAAGAACTGCTGGAGCAGGTCGCGCTCGGTTTCGGTCAGGTGCGGATTCCAGACGTCGAGGATCAGCACGGCGCGGAGCTCGTCGCTATCGTTCCACGCTTCATGCTCGATCGTGTCGTCGAAGCCGAAGGCCTCGCCGACCTTCCACTCGCGGGTCTCGCCGCCGACGCGGAAGCGACAGCCCGGCGGCACGATCAGCGGCAGGTGGACGATCGTGCGCGCATTGGTGACGCCGGTGTGGGCGGGGATGCGCGTGCGGGGGCGCAGGATCGAGAAGAAGGCGGTCGGCGCGCGGCTCGGCAGCTCGGCGCGCGGTACGGCGGCGAGCGCGGCGGCGGTGGCCGGGCAGCGTTCCAGCGCCGCGGCGACCGGCTCGCCATATTTCCAGAGATAATAGGCGCCCCAGGCGAGCGAATTGTCGAGTGGGGTCCATTGGGTGACCGGCGCGCCCGCCGGCATCGAAACATAGGGGACGAACCCGGTGTCGCCGCGGGTCAGCAGATCCTCGAGCTCCGCGCGGATCGCGCCGGTCGCGGCCTCGAGCGCGGGCATCCACGGGAAATGGTCGCGCGAGAAGAACTCGTCGGCGGGAAGAAAGGGAAAATGCAGCCCGGCACATTGGTTGGTGTAGATGCGACGGCGGCCGAGCGCGGCGTCGATCGCGGCATCGACGCGGCGAAGCCCGCCGTCGCCGGCCGCGGCGCGCGCCGCGGCAAGTCCCGCATCGACCGCCGCGGCAAGCGCCGCGTCACGCTCCGCGATGAAGGCGCGGGCGCGGTCGAGCACGGCGGCCAGCGCCGGCGACTGCTGCTCGGGCGGCGGCGCGGTCTGCAGCACCGCCGACCAGCTGGCAGCCGCACGCGACAGTTCGCCGAGGCGCTGCTCGAGCTCGGCGCGACGCAGCAGCGCCATGAAATGGCGCGCGTCGATCGCCAGCGCCCCTTCCAGCGCCGAGCGCTCGCCTTCCGCGTCGTCCTGCTGCCGGAAGGCCTTGGCGAGGTTCAGCCACAGCGCGGGTGCCTGGCGGTCGCCCTCGATCGCGCGGCGGAAGAGCGCCGCCGCCGCCACCGGGTCACCGCGGTCGAGCGCCTGTACGCCCGCCGCATTCAGCTGCTTCGGGCTCTGCGTCTCCACCCCCGTCGACGCCATGGTCAGCCGACGCGCATCGCGCGCACGCCGCGCAGGCCGCCGACGCTGAGGAAATAGCTGCCGAGCGCCGCCTTCTTGATCTTCACCTTGTCGCCCGGCTTCGGCATCTTGCGAAGCGGCTCGGTGGTGCGCCACACCGCATCATCCGCCATCACCACGGTGAAATTGCCGTCGCGCCCCGCCCGCGCCGACTTGACCGTCGTCTCGATCTCGTCGGGCGTGTCCTCCTTCTCGCTGTCGTCGCCCGAGAAGAAGGGCAGCTTGGGCAAGGTGAAGCCGAACAGCGAGCGGCGCGTCTTGCGCACGTCCTCGCGGCTGACGACGGCGATCGAGCCCTCCTCGGTCGCCCTGGCGAGCGTCCCCGCCGCCTTGTCGAAGCAGGCGAGGCGCCTGGTGTCGTCGCTCTCGGCCCGGCATTTCACCAGCTCCTGGACGATCGGCGAGGTCGGCGGCTCGGCCGCTGCCGCCGCTGTGGCTGCGAGGACCGCCATCGCCGCGGCCGGACCGATCAGTTGCTTCACGCTCATCCTAACCCCCTCGAGAATCGTGGCACTATCTCTCACATCGGCGCGATGACGGGGATGTGTCGATTCTGCAACAATCGCCTCCAGACTGGTCCCGGCATCTGCAAACGCGGTTGCGGACACCCCCTCCCGCTTTCATAGACGGCCGGTATGCCGCCGAAACTGGTCCCTGGGAGGGGGCGCGTGGCGAGCAAACGACAATGGACCACCAAAGGGGACAGAGGACCGACATGTCGAACAGCCTCCTAAAGAATACTTTGCTCCGCTCGACGATTCTCGTCGGCGCGGCCGTCTACACCGTGCCGGCGTTCGCGCAGGCCGTCACCGCCGATGCGGTCGAGGAAACGGCGGCTCCCGAAGAGATCGTCGTCACCGGCTCGCTGATCCGCAACCCGAACCTCGAGGCGTCGAGCCCCGTCGCGGTGATCGGCCAGGACGAGATCGAGCTGCAGCAGGCGAACGTCGCCGAAGAGCTGCTGCGCGAACTGCCCGGCGCCACGCCGTCGATCGGCTCGGCGGTCAACAACGGCAACGGCGGCGCCTCGTTCGTCAACCTGCGCAACATGGGTTCGAACCGCAACATCGTGCTGCTCGACGGCAACCGCATCGCGCCGTCGAACTTCATCGGTCGCGTCGACCTCAACAACATCCCGCTGGCGCTCGTGCAGCGCACCGAGGTGCTGACCGGCGGCGCCTCGACGACCTACGGCGCCGACGCGGTGTCGGGCGTGGTCAACTTCATCACCCGCAAGGACTTCGCGGGCGCCGAGGTCAACGTCTCGCAGCAGATCACCGAAGAGGGTGACGGCAACCGCTTCCGCGCCGACCTGACCGTTGGCGCCAACTTCGACGACGGCCGCGGCAACGCGGTGTTCTCGGTCGGCTACCAGGAGACCGACGCGGTCTACCAGGGCGCGCGCGACATCTCGTTCCTCAACGTCGACAGCTACACCGGCGCGGTCGGCGGCGGCTCGAACACCGCGGTTCCGTCGGTGTTCTCGTTCAACCGCGCCGGCATCCCGGCGACGACGGCGGCGCCCGCCGGCATCTTCAGCGGCAGCCGTCAGGTCGATCCGGCCACCGGCGCCGTGGCCGATACGCCGTCGACCGGCAACGTCGTTCCGAACGCGTTCAACTTCAACCCGGCGAACATCTTCCAGACGCCGTTCGAGCGTTTCAACATGTTCGGCCAGGCCAATTACGAAGTGGCCGACGGCGTCGAGGTCTACACGCGCGGCCTGTTCTCGAAGAACACCGTCAACACGATCATCGCTTCGTCGGGCGTGTTCGCCTCGCAGGTGGTGATCCCGGTCTCGAACCCGTTCCTGCCGGCAGGTCTGCGCGCGCAGTTCTGCGCCAACAACGACTTCCAGCATGGCGGCGCCAACGGTTCGACCGCCTTCGCGGGTGCCGTCGGCAACCTCGCCACGGCGGGCATCCAGCCGCTGACCCCGGCCGAGTGCGCCGCGGCGGCGACCGCGACCAACCCGAACGATCCGAACTACCGCACCTTCACCACCAACCTCAGCCGCCGCGCGACCGAAGCCGGTCCGCGTATCTCCAACTTCCAGACGACGATCTTCGACTACATGGTCGGGGTTCGCGGCGATCTGTCGGAGACGCTGAGCTACGACTTCAACGGTGCCTATGGCGAGTCGGAGAACACCCAGACGCTGCAGGGTTACGTCCTGACGTCGCGTGCCCGCCAGGCTCTCCTGGCGACCAGCACCACGGCCTGTCTCAACACCGCCAACGGGTGTACGCCGGTCAACTTCTTCGGTGCGGAAGGTTCGATCACCCCGGCGAACGTCGCCTTCCTGACCTCGGAGTCGACCACGACCAACCGCACGTCGCTGGCGCAGGTCCGCGGCACGGTGTCGGGTGACTTCGGTTTCGCGTCGCCCTGGGCCGAAGAGAGCCTCGGCTTCGCGGTCGGCGCCGAGTACCGCGACTATACCGCGTCGCAGCGCGCCGACTCGCTGGCCCAGCAGGCCGGTGAGCTCGGTGGTGCCGGCGGCGCCGCCCCGATCATCGACGGCTCGTACAACGTCAAGGAAGTCTTCGGCGAGCTCATCGCGCCGCTGGTCGAGGACAAGCCCTTCTTCGAGAGCCTGACGCTCGAAGCCGGCGTTCGCTACTCGAAGTATGAAGTGCAGGCGCCGGGCAACCCGTCCTACGACGCGACGACCTACAAGGTCGGCGGTCAGTGGGAGCCGGGCGCCGGTCTCAAGCTCCGCGGCCAGTACTCGCGCGCCGTCCGCGCGCCGAACATCGGCGAACTGTTCTCGCCGGTGAACACCACGCTGACGACGCTCAACGTCGATCCCTGCCAGGGCACGGCGCCGACGACCAACGCCGAGCTCCGCGCGATCTGCCTTGCGCAGGGCGCTCCGTCCTTCACCATCGGCGGCATCCCGGCGCCGACGGCGGCGCAGGTCAACTCGACGGGCGGCGGCAACCTCGCGCTGAAGCCCGAGAAGGCCGACACCTACACCGTCGGCTTCGTGTTCCAGCCCGAGTTCGTTCCCGGTCTGTCGCTCGCCGTCGACTGGTTCGACATCAAGGTGAACGGCGCCGTGTCGTTCCCGACCCCGGGCGACGTGATCGCGGCGTGCTTCGGCGCGACGCCGACCTCGCCGCCGGCGGGTGCGTCGACGACCGCGGCCTGCACCGCGATCGGTCGCGATCCGGCGACGGGTTCGCTCAGCGGCGATCCGAGCACGACCCGTGGTCTGCCGATCACTGCGTCGAACACCGGCACGCTGACCAACCGCGGTGTCGACGTGACGGCGAACTACACGCGTGACCTCGGCTTCGCGAACCTCGCGCTCGGCTTCGTGGGTACCTACAACAAGGACTCGAAGTTCCAGGCGAGCCCGTCGTCGATCGATCGCGAGTGCGTCGGCTTCTACTCGCCGAACTGCGGCTCGATCCAGCCGAAGTACCAGTTCTCGCAGCGCACGACGCTCGGGTTCGGCGACGTCGACGTCTCGCTGCTGTGGCGCTACCTCGACTCGGTCGAGTTCGAGCCGCAGGAGATCATCGACAGCGGCGCGCCGTGCGGCCCGGGCAACACGGCCGGCGCTTGCGGCACGAACGGGTTCAACTTCCAGAAGATCGATGCCTATCACTACTTCGATCTCTCGACCCGCTTCGGCATCACCGAGAACATCAGCCTGACCTTCTCGGTCGAGAACCTGTTCGACAAGGAGCCGCCGCTGGTTGGCGCCACGGTCGGTACCACCGCCTTCAACAGCGGCAACACCTACCCGTCGACCTACGATGCGCTGGGTCGCAAGTTCGCTGCGAGCGCCCGCGTCCGCTTCTAGGCGGTCACGGCACTCGGCCGAACGATGGAAGGGCGGGTCTTCGGACCCGCCCTTTCTCGTTTGGCGCAAGCTCGGCGGCGGCAGCGGCGCGCCCGCCGCCGGCGACCGCGGGTGCCGGTGGCTGCGATGGTTAGCCCCGCCGGATCACGCGGATCAGGCGAGAAGCGGCGTGCCGGGCACCATGGGAACGCCCACGGCGGCGGCAACGGCTTCGGCCCAGACGGCGACCTTCTCGATCTCGTCGCCGTGGACCGCCGCGGCGTCCCGCTGCTCGGCGCGGCGTGCTTCATCACCGAACGCGGCTTCGCTCTTCGAATGGCGGGTAAAGGCCGGACCGCTCAGCACGCCGTCGAGTTCGGCCGCATCGAGCGCGACGCCGAACAGACCGCTGAGCGCGGCCATGACCTCGCGCGGCCTGCCGGTGACGAGGTCGCTGCCGAGGCTGCGGACGCGCGCGGGGCCGAAGCGGTCGGCGAGCCGCGCGAACAGCGCCTGCTGGGCGAGCCATCCCACCGCCGCCGTCTGCAGATCGGTATGCCGGAGATAGTCCTCGGCGCCGAAGCCCAGGTCGACGAGCCGATAGCGCAGCAGCTTGACCAGCAGGTCGCGAACCCAGAGGCGGCCGGTCATCTCCTTTCGCGCGATCGAGTTGAGATAGTCGCGAAGCGGCGCATAGAGCAGCAGCGCATGCGCCGCGGGACGCATGCCGAGCATCGCCGGCGCCATCGGGTTGGCGATGTTCGACGGCTTGACGACGATCGCTTCGCCGGGCGCGAACGGCCTCGCCAGCAGCGCCAGGGCATCGTCGAGACGCTCGGCGAGGTGCGCCGGGGTCATCCCGCGGTCGGCATAGCCGGCGAGGTCGTTGAGGATGGTCGGTTCCTTCAGCCCCATCGACCTGCCGGCGATATCGAAGGCGCGGGCCAGGAGCGTCGAGCAGCAGAAGGCGGAATGGAAGATGAAATGGATCGGCGCGCGATCGCCGGCCGCCGCCATTGCATCGCTGCGCCGCAGGATCGCCGGCGTATCGACCGGCGGCAGATGCTCGTCGGTCAGGAAGGTCGCCGCGCGATGCTGCTCGCGCGGCGTCAGGCGGAAATGAATGGCGTCATGCTCGGCGTCGTAGCGATGCGGAAGCCAGCGCGCGTCGCGCGCTATCGAGGCGAAGACGGGATCGATCGCTGCCATCGCGTCGTCATGCCGGGGAAGCCGGCGCCCTGCAACCTCGCCGCGCAGACCCCCGGCGACGGCGTCGCGTTGCCCGTCTCGACGCAATTGGCGAAAATTGCTACGTTCTCCCATCTAGGCTTGGTTCCGGAAGGGTTGGACATGCGCTCGATGCAGAAACTGATGCTGGCCGCAGTGGTCGGCCTGTCGTTTACCGGGGCGGCGCTCGCCGACGGCGCGCCGAAGGCGGCCGGCACCGCCGACGATACCGGCGTCGGCGACGAGCGCATCATCTGCAAGAAGCATCTCGAGACCGGCTCGCTGGTGAAGCGCGTCAAGAAATGCTTCACCAAGGCCGAATGGGACCTGATCGCCGAGCGCGAACAGGTGGGTTTCAAGAAGACGATGGACGCGCTCAACACGCGTTCCCTCGCGAACTGAGGCGGGAGGCATGGCGGTGGTCGGCAGGCTGATCCTCGGGGCGGCGGCCGCCGCCGTGCTCATGACCCCGACGGGCGCGTCGGCGCAGCAGCCGAAGAGCGAATCGCCGGCATTCGACGACAAGATCGTCTGCCGCAAGATCACCGAGACCGGGTCGCTCGTCCGCAAGAAGAAGATGTGCTTCACCCAGGCGGAATGGGACCGGCTGGCGGAGGCCGAGCATCGCGGCGTCGGCAAGCTCGTCGACGATCTGACGGGCAAGCCCGGCGGCACCTGAGCCGCGCTACCGGCGCTGAACGACCGAGGGCCGCGCTTCCCGACGGAAGCGCGGCCCGGCGCGTCGGGGCTTATCTGCCGGTCGGGAAGCCGCGGTTCTCGAGCAGCGCGTCGACGTCGGGATCGCGGCCGCGGAAGTCGCGGTACGCCTCGGCGCGGTCGATGACGTTGCCCTGCGCGAGGATGATGTCCTTGAAGCGCTTCGCCGTCGCCGGGTCCCAGGGGTTGCCGGTGTCCTCGAAGGCCGCCCAGGCGTCCGACGCCATCACGTCGGACCACAGATAGCTGTAGTAGCCCGCCGAATAGGCGTCCGAGGTGAACAGGTGGTTGAACTGCGGCAGGCGGTGCCGCATCGCGATCTCCGCCGGGGCGCCGATCTCGACCAGCGTCTCGCGCTCGAACCTGTCGGGGTCGACGACGCCATCCTTCAGCGTGTGCAGCTTCATGTCGACGATCGCCGACGACAGATATTCGACCGTCGCATAGCCCTGGTTGAACTTCGAGGCGTTGCGCACCTTGTCGACGAGCGCCTGCGGCATCGGCTCGCCGGTCTTGTAGTGTTTGGCGAAGCGGTCGAGTATCTGGCGCGTCAGCACCCAATTCTCGTGCACCTGGCTCGGGAACTCGACGAAGTCGCGCGGCGTGCCGGCGAGGCCGGGGTAGGTCCCGGTGTTGAGCAGGCCGTGCAGCGCGTGGCCGAACTCGTGGAACAGCGTCTCGGTATCGTCGAGGCTGATCAGCACCGGCTCGCCCGGCGCGCCCTTGACGAAATTGTTGTTGTTCGAGGTGATCGCGGTCACCGGCCCGTCGAACTTGCGCTGGCCGCGATAGCCCGCCGCCCAGGCGCCCGAGCGCTTGTACTGGCGCGCGAAGTCGTCGCGGTAGAACAGCCCGACATGGCGGCCCGAGGCCTTGTCCTTCACCTCGTAGACGCGGACGTCGGGGTGGAAGGCCGGCACGCTGCCGGTGATCTCGTTGAAGGTCAGCCCGTAGAGTTGTTCCGCCATGTAATAGGAGGCGGCGATCATGTTATCGAGCTCGAAATAGGGCTTCATCTCGTTGGTATCGAGCGCATATTTCTCGTTCCGGACCTTCTCGGCATAATAGAGATAGTCCCAGGGCTCGATCTTGATGCCGGCGCCTTCCCGGTCGGCGACGGCCTGCATGTCGGCGACTTCCTCGCGGACGCGCGCCACCGCCGGCTGCCACACGCGCATCATCAGCTCGGTCGCCTTCGCCGGATCCTTGGCCATCGTATCGGCCATGCGCCAATGCGCATGCGTCTCGAAGCCGAGCAGCCTGGCGCGATCGGCGCGCAGCTTGACGATCTGCGCGATCGTCGCGTTGGTGTCGTTGGCGCCGCCCTCGTCGCCGCGGTCCTTGAACGACTTCCACACCTTCTCGCGCAAGCCGCGGTTCGAGCTGAAGGTCAGGAAGGGATCGACCGACGAGCGGGTGTTGACCACCGCCCATTTGCCGGCGAGCTGGCGCTCGTCGGCGGCGGCCTTCAGCGCGGCGACCAGCGACGGCGGCAGGCCGGCGAGATCGGCCTCGCTGTCGATCACCGTCCACTTGTCCTCGCTGGCGAGCACCTTCTGGCCGAAGTCGGAAAAGGCGCTGGCGAGCGCCTGGTTGATCTTCGACAGCTCGGCCTTCTGCGCGGCGTCGAGCCGGGCGCCCTGCCGGACGAAACTGTCGTAGATGCGCGTCGTCAGCCGCTGCTGTTCGGCGGTCAGCCCCGAGGTTTCGCGCGCCGCATAGACGGCGGCGATCCGCGCGAACAATTTCTCGTTGAAGGTGATCTCGTCGTCGGCGGCGGACAGGATCGGCGACATTTCCTTGTCGACCGCCTGATAGGCGGGCGAGTTCATGTTGCTGGTCATCACGCCGAACAGCACGTCGACCCGGCCGAGCATGCGGCCCGACCGCTGCAGCGCCGCGATCGTGTTGGCGAAGGTCGGTGCGTCGGGGTTCTCGGAGATCAGCTTGATCTCGGCACGCTGCATGTCGAGCGCGGTCATGTAGGCGGGCTTGAACAGCTCGGGCCTGACCTGGTCCCAGGGCGGAACGCCGCCGTCGCGCCCCGTCCAAACCGCCACGAGCGGATTCTCGGCGCCGGCCACCGCCGGCTGGGCCGCAGTCGGCGCGGCGACCGGCAATATCGCGGCGAACGCCAGCGCACTCGCGCCGGCCAACAGGAAATTGTTCAAGTCAAACTCCCGGTCTTCTCGACCTTGTCGGATGGTCAGGCAGGTTTCCCCCGTCCGCGCGCGGGCGCGCGCGGCGTGAAACCCACGTGGGGTGCGACGGCACGCGGATCAACCGGCGCTTCGACGAACGGCGGACACCGCCCGGCCAACGGGGGCGACCCGGCGGCCGGCGCGCTCAGTCGCCCGCGGCGATCATCCGTTCGACCCAGGCGAGGCGCGTCCGGGTCACCGACAGCGCATGGTCGTGCGCCGCCGACATCGCGCCCTCGGGCCGCTGCCGGGTGAAGCGCTCGATCTCGGCGAGCTTGCCCTGCAGCGCCGCGCGCAAATCGGTCAGCCAGCGCGCCCGTTCGACGCCGCCGAGCATGTCGGCGAAGCCGGCGTGGGTACGCAGCGGATCCTCGGGCAGCAGATAGGCGGGGCGAATCGCCTTGATCCACGCCCTCACCGCCGCCCTGCCGTCGCGGGTGACGCTGAACCTCTCGGTCTTGCGGCCGTCGCCGGCGACGCGCTCGGCCACGATGAGGCCGCGCGCGCGCAGCCGCTCGATGATCGGATACATCTTGCCCGGCGAGGTCGAGAAGCTGGTGGTCGGCGACTCGTTGAGCAGCTTGCGCACCTGATAGACCGTCGTCGGCGCGAAGCGCGCGATCATTGCGAGCGTCAGGCTTTCATGTTCGGAAAGGTCGGGCGCGGGGGGACGGGGCATCGCGCGCAACACTCCATGCGCAGCGGCGGGTGTCAATCTTTCCATCCTCCCCTGCAAGGGGAGGGGCACCGCCACAGGCGGTGGAGGGGGCATCGACGCCGATGCCCCCTGCCGCGCTGGGTCCCCCGCTTCCGGGGAGGATGAGCCCCGGCTCTCGCGGCTAGGCCGGCTCGATTACGCTCAGCGTCAGATGGCCATCGCCCTCGTCGACCTTGATCGTCGAGCCGTCGGGCACCTCGCCCCTCAGGATCAGCTCGGCGAGCGGGTCCTGCAGATGCTTCTGCACGGCGCGCTTCAGCGGCCGCGCGCCGTAGACCGGGTCGTAGCCGACGCGCGCCAGCCAGCGCTGCGCCGCCTCGGTGAGGTCGAGGCTGACCTTGCGGTCCTTGAGCAGCTGCGCGACGCGCGCCACCTGGATGTCGACGATCGCGCCCATATGCTCGAGCGCCAGCCGGTGGAAGAGGATGATCTCGTCGAGCCGGTTGAGGAACTCGGGGCGGAAATGCCCGCGCACCACCTCCATCACCTGATCCTCGACATCCTCGACCTTCTGATCGTCGCGCAGCGACGCGATATACTGGCTGCCGAGGTTCGAGGTCAGCACGATCAGCGTGTTGGTGAAGTCGACGGTGCGGCCCTGGCCGTCGGTCAGCCGGCCGTCGTCGAGCACCTGCAGCAGGATGTTGAAGACGTCGCCATGCGCTTTCTCGACCTCGTCGAACAGCACGACCTGGTAGGGCCGGCGCCGCACCGCCTCGGTGAGCACGCCGCCTTCCTCATAGCCGACATAGCCCGGCGGCGCGCCGATCAGCCGCGCGACCGAATGCTTCTCCATGAACTCGGACATGTCGATGCGCACCATCGCGTGCGGATCGTCGAACAGGAATTCGGCGAGCGACTTGACCAGCTCGGTCTTGCCGACGCCGGTCGGCCCGAGGAACAGGAAGCTGCCCAGCGGCCGGTTGGGATCCTGCAGCCCGGCGCGCGCGCGGCGCACCGCCTGCGACACCGCGCGGACGGCGGCCTCCTGGCCGATCACCCGCTTGCCGATCGTCTCTTCCATGCGCAGCAGCTTGTCGCGCTCGCCCTCGAGCATCCGCTCGACGGGAACGCCCGTCCAGCGCGAGACGACGCCGGCGATGTCCTCGCTCGTCACTTCCTCGCGCACCATCGCGGTGGCCGCCGCGCCTTCCGACTCGGCGAGCTTGGCCTCGAGCTCGGGGATCACGCCATAGGTGAGCTCGCCGGCCTTGGCATAGTCGCCGCGGCGCTGCGCCTGCTCGACCTCGAGCCGCGCCGCGTCGAGCTGCTCCTTCAGCCGGGTCGCGCCCTGCAGCTTGTCCTTCTCGGCCTGCCAGCGCGCGGTCAGCTCGGCCGACTGTTCCTCGAGATTGGCGAGTTCGGCCTCGAGCGCCGCCAGCCGGTCCTTCGACGCGCGGTCGCTCTCCTTCTTGAGCGCCTCGCGCTCGATCTTCAGCTGGACGATGCGCCGGTCGAGGTTCTCGATCTGCTCGGGCTTCGATTCGACCTCCATGCGCAGCCGCGACGCCGCCTCATCCATCAGGTCGATCGCCTTGTCGGGCAGGAAGCGGTCGGTGATGTAGCGGTTGGAGAGCGTCGCCGCCGCCACCAGCGCGCCGTCGGTGATGCGCACGCCGTGGTGGAGCTCGTACTTCTCCTTGAGGCCGCGCAGGATCGAGATGGTGTCCTCGACCGTCGGCTCGCCGACGAACACCGGCTGGAAGCGCCGCTGCAGCGCCGGGTCCTTTTCGACATGCTTCTTATATTCGTCGAGCGTGGTGGCGCCGACGCAGTGCAGCTCGCCGCGCGCCAGCGCCGGCTTCAGCAGGTTGGACGCGTCCATCGCGCCCTCGCTCTTTCCGGCGCCGATCAGCGTGTGCATCTCGTCGATGAACAGGATGATTTCGCCCTCGGCGGCCTTCACCTCGTCGAGCACGCCCTTCAGCCGCTCCTCGAATTCGCCGCGATATTTGGCGCCGGCGATCAGGCTGCCCATGTCGAGCGCCATGACGCGCCGGTCCTTGAGGCCCTCGGGCACGTCGCCGTTGGCGATGCGCAGCGCCAGGCCTTCGGCGATCGCGGTCTTGCCGACGCCGGGCTCGCCGATGAGGACGGGGTTGTTCTTGGTACGCCTGGCCAGCACCTGGATGGTGCGGCGGATCTCCTCGTCGCGGCCGATCACCGGGTCGAGCTTGCCGTCGCGCGCCGCCTGCGTGAGGTCGCGCGCGAACTTCTTCAGCGCGTCGTAGCGATCCTCGGCGCCGGCGGTGTCGGCGGTGCGGCCCTTGCGCACCTGCTCGATCGCGGCGTTGAGCCCCTGCGCGGTGACGCCCGCCTTGGCGAGCGCGTCGCCGGCGGCGGTGCCGCTGGCCAGCGCCAGCGCCAGCAGCAGCCGCTCCACCGTGACGAAGCTGTCGCCGGCCTTGGTGGCGATCTGTTCGGCGCTGTCGAGCGCGCGGACGGTGTCATTGTCCCACGAGACGTTCTGCGCGCCCGAGCCCGACACCTGCGCGATCTTGGCGAGCGCCTGGTCGGTGAGCTGCATCGCCGTCTCGGGCGAGCCGCCGGCAGCGCGGATCAGCCCCGCGGCCATGCCCTGGTCGTCCTCGAGGAGCGCCTTCAGCAGATGCTCGGGAGCGATCCGCTGATGGTTGTTGCGGATCGCCACGGTCTGCGCCGACTGCAGGAAGCCCTTGGCCCGATCGGTGAATTTCTCGATGTTCATGGCGCCCCTCACGTAGGAAGTTGCGCTCGATATGGTGTGGCCATTGCGCAACACAAGGCCCGCTAAACAAGTGGTGCTTCGCGCGACCAGCCGAGCCCGGCTCACGGCGGGTGCCGGCGGTTAGCGCTGGCGCCCCGCCGCGCCATGTACCATAGCCGATGCAGGCGCAGCGGACATCGATCCGGGCAGCGCGGTCAGTCGAGGTAGCGATGAGTATCATGCGTTGGTTCAGGGGCGCCGCCGGCCAGCCGGGCGACGAGGGCGTGATCGTCGGCGATCGCGGCGAGATGACCTCGGATCTCAAGATGGAGCGGCTGCGCCGCGCGATCATCGACTTCCCGGGGCGCGTCGACAGCGACCTCGCGCGGATCATCTACGGCCGCGACGAGGCGAGCCTGGTCGCGGCGAGCGGGCGCAAGCTCGAGGCCGACGGCATGGTCACGCGCGATCCCGAATCGGGAAAGATGTACGCGACGCGGTCGTGAGCGCTGCTAGCGATTGAGCCGGCCGTCCACGAGGCTTTGGACAACCGCCGGGTCGGCGAGCGTCGAGATGTCGCCGAGGTTGCCGGTATCGTTCTCGGCGATCTTCCTGAGGATGCGGCGCATGATCTTGCCGCTGCGCGTCTTGGGCAGCGCCGGGGTCAGATGGATGAAGTCGGGCGTCGCGATCGGGCTGATATGCTCGCGCACGCAGAATTTCAGTTCCTTGATCATCGCGTCGGACGGCTCGACGCCGACGTTGGGCGTGACATAGGCATAAATGCCCTGGCCCTTGATGTCGTGCGGCACCGCGACGACCGCGGCCTCGGCGACGTCGGGATGCGCGACGAGCGCCGATTCGATCTCGGCGGTGCCGAGGCGGTGGCCCGAGACGTTGATGACGTCGTCGACGCGGCCGGTGATCCACCAATAGCCGTCCTCGTCCCGCCTTGCGCCGTCGCCGGTGAAGTAGAGCCCCTTGTAGGTCGAGAAATAGGTCTGAACGAAGCGCTCGTGGTCGCCGTAGACGGTGCGCATCTGCCCCGGCCACGAGCGGGTGAGCACCAGATTGCCGCTCGCCGCGCCGTCGATGAACTGGCCCTCGGCGTCGACCAGCGCGGGGCAGACGCCGAAGAACGGCCGCGTCGCCGATCCCGGCTTCATGTCGATCGCGCCGGGCAGCGACGAGATCAGCACGCCGCCGGTCTCGGTCTGCCACCAGGTGTCGATGACCGCCAGCTGCTCGTCGCCGACCGTCCGCCAGTACCACAGCCACGCTTCGGGATTGATCGGCTCGCCGACCGAGCCGAGCAGCCGCAGCGACGAGCGGTCGTGCTTCTTCACCGGCGCGTCGCCCTCGCGCATCAGCGCGCGCAGCGCGGTCGGCGCGGTGTAGAAGATGTTGACCTTGTGCTTCTCGATCACCTGCCAGAAGCGGCTGTGGTCGGGGTAGTTGGGGATGCCCTCGAACATCAGCGTCGTCGCGCCGTGCGAGAGCGGGCCGTAGACGATGTAGCTGTGGCCGGTGACCCAGCCGACGTCGGCGGTGCACCAGTGGATCTCGCCGTCGCGATAGTCGAAGACGTAATGGAAGGTGAGGTTCGCCCACAGCATGTAGCCGCCGGTGGTGTGCAGCACGCCCTTGGGCTTGCCGGTCGAACCCGAGGTGTAGAGGATGAACAGCGGGTCCTCGGCGCCCATCGGCTCGGGCGGGCAGTCGGCTGACACCGTCTCGCGCGCCTCGTGCCACCAGCGGTCGCGACCCTCGGCCATCGCGACGGGCGCGCCGTCGTGACGGACGACGAGCACGCCGGCGACGCCGGGGCAGTCGTGCAGCGCCTTGTCGACGTTGACCTTCAGCGGCACCGGGCGGCCGCCGCGGACGCCCGCATCGGCGGTGATGACGAAGCGGCAGTCGGCGTCCTGGATGCGGCCGGCGATCGCGTCGGGCGAGAAGCCGCCGAACACCACCGAATGCACCGCGCCGATCCGCGCGCAGGCGAGCATCGCCATCGCCGCCTCGGGGATCATCGGCATGTAGATGGTGACGCGGTCGCCCCGGGCGACGCCCATGTCCTTCAGCACGTTCGCCATGCGGCAGACCTCGGCATGGAGCTCGCGGTAGCTGAGCGTGCGGCTCGGCGTGTCGGGCGAATCGGCCTCCCAGATGATCGCCGCCTGGTCGCCGCGCGTCGCGAGATGGCGGTCGAGGCACTGGACGCTGGCGTTGAGCACGCCGTCCTCGAACCATTTGATGTCGACCGGATCGAACGACCAGTTGCCCATGACGGTCGGGGGCGTGACCCAGTCGAGCCGCCCGACCTGCGCCCGCCAGAAGGCGTCGGGCGCGGCGACCGATTGCGCGTAGAGCGACTCATAGCCGGCGAGGTCGCAATGCGTGCCGGCACTGGCGGTGGCGGGCACGGGGATGCGGGTCTCGTCGGTCATGTCGGCTCCCTGGAGATGATTTGGCCCTAGCTAGCGCGCGCGTCGCCATGGGTCGAGCGGAACGCGCACCGACGCGACTCGTTGGTAGGGCCCAGCACGAGAGGAGCTTCGCATGGCGAACGAGCGCGACGACGAGCAGAAGACCGCCGAGGAAGCCGCCCGCGGGGTGGCGCCGCGCGGCGACGGCGAGCGTGACGGCGGCCTGGGCGGCAGCCTCGGCGGCGGCCAGTCGGGCGGCGGCGGCTATCGCAACCAGGACGACCAGGAACCCGGCGGCGTCGGCGGCCAGTCGCACCAGGGCTATTATGGCGGCGGCCAGATGGCCGACCGCAACTATGGCGACACCGACCATTCGGCGGCGAGCAAGGGCAAGAGCCGGAAGCGGTCGTAGGGGCTGCCGCGCCGAGTCCCAATCAAGTCCCTCTCCCGCTTGCGGGAGAGGCTAGGTGAGGGTGTGCGAGCGCAGCGAGCCTCCGCCCGGCAGACACCCTCACCCTCCCACGGCTACGCCGCGGGCCCCACCCTCTCCCGCAAGCGGGCGAGGGAAAACGGGTTAGGCCTTGCCCGCGACAGCGAGAACCATCTCAAGGACGCCTTCGAGGTTGGTGAGCGCGTCGAGGTTGCCGAACCGGAGGACGCGGAAGCCTTGGGCTTCGAGATAACGTGTTCGTCGCTCATCACACTCGACGCTATCAGCATGTTGGCTGCCATCGAGCTCAACGATGATGCCGGCCTCCACACACGCGAAGTCGGCAATGTAGGGCCCGATGCTGACCTGTCGGCGGAACTTCAATCCACCCTGCTGGCGATTGCGCACCGCCATCCAGAACTTGCGCTCGGCATCGGTCGCCTCACGCCGCAAGCGCCCTGCCTGCGGGTGCGTCCGCCGGACGACGCGCGACATTGCCGCGAAGGCTAGTCGCGGAAGCTCGGGTCGATGCGGTCGAGCTTGCGCAGCAGCGCCGGCCAGGCGAGCATCTGGTTGAGCATCTTCATGCCCTGGCCCGACGACTGGTCCTTCACCTTCTCGGGCGTGCCCTGCGGCGGATTGTTGAGGTTCTCGCGGCCGGCGGCGAGCATGTGGACCTGCGCCTCGCAGGCGCGCTCGAGGAAATAGAGACGCATGAAAGCGTCGGCGACGGTCTCGCCGACGGTTAGCGTGCCGTGGTTGCGCAGGATCATCGCGTTCTTGCTGCCCATGTCCGCGACGAGCCGCTCGCGCTCCTCGAGGTCGGTCGCGATGCCCTCATAGTCGTGATAGGCGACGTCGTGCTGCGCGATCATCGCGGTCTGCGTGTGCGGCAGCAGCCCGAATTCCATCGCGCTCACCGCCTGGCCATAGGGGGTGTGCAGGTGCATCACCGCATGCGCATCGTCGCGCGCCATGTGGATCGCCGAATGGATGGTGAAGCCCGCCGGGTTGGTGAGGTAGGGCGTCTCCATCACCGGCGTGCCGTTGGTGTCGATCTTGACCAGCGACGAGGCGGTGATCTCCTCGAACATCAGATTGTACGGATTGATGAGGAAATGATGTTCGGGGCCCGGCACGCGCACCGACAAATGGGTGAAGATGATGTCGTCCCAGCCGTAGTGCGCGACGAGCCGATAGGCGGCGGCGAGGTCGACGCGGAGCTTCCACTCCTCTTCGGACACCTGATCGCGGACGGTGGGGCTCTTCAACGCGGTGGCCATCGGCGCTTCTCCGGACTCAATGCTCGGGCCGCATGGTAGCTGAGCGACACTCACCTGCACACCCTTCAATAGGCGAGCCCCGCCTGCGTGGCAGAGCCGTCATAATCGCGGCATAGTGAGGTCAACGAGCGAAGCGGCCTTGGGGAGTGAGACATGATCGATCTGCGGCGCCGGTCGCTGCTGAAGGCCGGCGCGATCGGCACGGGGCTGCTCGCCGCCCCGGCGGGCGCGATCGGTCCGGCGCGCGGCTTCACCCACGGCGTCGCCAGCGGCGAGCCGGGCGCCACCGGCGTGCTGCTGTGGACGCGGTTCGTGCCGGCGCGCGGCGATGCGGTACCGCTGTCGTTCGAGGTCGCCGAGGATCCGGGCTTCGGCCGCATCGTCGCGCGCGGCGACACCGTGGCGCTCGCCGACAATGATCATTGCGCCAAGCCGCGCGTCGACGGGCTGACCCCCGATCGCTGGTATTATTACCGCTTCGCCGCCCCCGACGGCGCCCGGTCGATGACCGGACGGACGCGGACCTTGCCGCAGGGGCCGACGCGGCAGTTCCGCATCGCCGCCTTCTCCTGTTCGAACAAGCCCTTCGGCTGGTTCAACGCCTATGCGCATGCCGCGGCGCGCAACGACATCGACCTCGTCATCCATCTCGGCGACTATTTCTACGAATATGAGCGCGGCGATTACCCGTCCGCCGCGGAGACGGTGGCGGGGCGGCCGATCGAGCCGGCGAACGAGGCCTACCGGCTGCAGGATTACCGCGCGCGCTTCGCCGCCTATCGCGACGACCCCGACCTGCAGCGGCTGCACCAGCTGTTTCCCTGCCTGCAGATGTGGGACGATCACGAGACCGCCAACGATGCCTGGACGGGCGGCGCGCAGAATCACCAGCCCGAGCGCGAGGGGCCGTGGGAGGTGCGCAAGGCGGCGGCGCGCAAGGCGTTCCGCGAATGGCTGCCGGCCTCCGACGAGGATTATCAAAGCTACGACATCGGCGACCTCGTCACGCTGATCCGTACGGACACGCGCCTCGCCGGTCGTGACCAGCCGATCGAGCTCGGCGCGGTGCTCGCCGACGCGACCGACGCGCAGGCGGCGCTGATCGGCCTTCGCGACGGCGCATGGTCGGATCCGAAGCGGCAGATGCTGGGGGCGGCCCAGGAGGCCTGGCTCGCCGACAGGCTCAACGCGTCGGTCGCGTCGGGCGCGCGCTGGCAGCTGGTGGCGCAGCAGGTGCTCGCCGGCGCGATCTCGACGCCGACCGACGTCACCGCCGACTGGCTCGGCCCCAACCCGTCGCGCTTCGCCAAGGCGCGCGTCGGCGCCGGGATCGCGGCGGCGAAGCTCGGGCTGCCGTTCAACTGGGACAGCTGGGGCGGCTATCCGGCGGCGCGGGCGCGCATGCTCGGCGCCGCGCAGGCGGCGGGCGCCAATCTCGTCACCATCGCCGGCGACAGCCACAATGCCTGGGCGTTCGAGCTCGCCAACGACGGCCGGCCGGCGGGGGTCGAGTTCGCCACCTGCTCGGTCACCTCGCCCGGCCTCGAAAATTATCTGCGCGCGGTGTCGCCCGACCAGGTCGAACGCTCGCTGGTCGCCGCCAATCCCGAGCTGAAATGGTGCGACACCTCGCGCCGCGGCTACATGGCGCTGACCTTCACGCCCGACGCGGTGCGCTGCGACTGGCAGCTGCTCGACACGATCCGCCAGCGCTCGACCGCGAGCCGCACGAGGAGCCTGAGGGTCGCGCGCGGATCGCCGCGATTGATGGAGGCGTAGATGCTGAACGTCGAGCCGAGTGGCCAGGCCTGCGGCGCGCGCGTCACCGGCGTCGACCTGCGCCAGCCGCTGTCAGCCGAGGTCGTCGCCGAAATCCGCGCCGCCTGGGTCGAGCAGGCCGTGCTCGCCTTCCCCGGCCAGCAGATCGACGACGACGACCTCGAGCGGTTCACGCTCGCCTTCGGGCCGTTCGGCGACGACCCCTTCATCGCGGCGATCCCGGGGCGGCGGCATGTCATCGCGGTAAAGCGCAAGGCCGACGAGACCGCGCCGCTGTTCGCCGAAAACTGGCACAGCGACTGGAGCTTCCAGAAGGTCCCGCCCGCCGGCACCTGCCTGCGCTCGATCGTCGTGCCGCCGACCGGCGGCGACACGCTGTTCGCCGACCAGCGTGCGGCCTGGGACGAAATGCCCGCGGATCTGCGCGCCCGCTGCGAAGGCGTCATCGCGCTGCACTCGGCGAGCAACGCCTATGCGCCGAGCGGCTTCTACGGCACCGCCGACAAGGGGCGCAGCATGGACATCCGCCCCTCCGAAAGCGCGACCGCGATCCAGCGCCACCCGCTGATCCGCCGCCACCGCGAAAGCGGACGCGAGGCGATCTTCAGCACGGTCGGCTACATCGTCGGCGCCGAAGGCACCGACGAGCCCGAGGCGCTGCTGCGCGACGTCTATGCCTGGCAGACGCAGGAGCGGTTCGTGTACCGCCACGTCTGGGAGCCCGACATGCTGATCATGTGGGACAACCGCTCGGTGCTGCACCGCGCCACCGGCGGCTATGAGGGTCACGACCGGCTGCTGCACCGCACGACGATCGGCGATACCGAATTCTAGCAGCGAAAGCGGCCGAACAGCTCGCGGTGCGCCGCGACGATCCGCGCGGCGGTCGCCGGATCGACCTCGGTCGACCAGTTGCCGCGCTCGAAGGTGCCGCCGAGGATGATGCCGTCGGCGCGCGGGAACATGTAGCCGGCCTCGCCGGCGAAGGCGTAGCGCACCTCGGGCTGCGGCAGCAGCACCGCCAGCTGGCCGCGGATCGGGGTGAGCTCGGCGTCGCCGAACAGCCTGGCGGCGCCAAGACCGGTGCAGTTGAACACCAGCCGCTCGGGCAGCGCCGCGATCTCGGCGGGCGCGGCGAAGCTCCGCACCACGATCCGGCCGCCCGAGCCTTCGATGTCGCGCTGGAGCTGCCGCAGGAAACGGCCGGTCTCGACGTACATCGTCTCGTAGCGGAACACGCGCTCGAGCGGGAAGGGATGCTCGCTTCGCGCCAGCTGGCGACCGGCCGGGTGATAGCGATGAAGCAGGTCCGCGGGCGCCGGCGCGACGCCCTCGTTGTAGGTGGTCACCCAGCGCACGCCATAATCGTCGCCGACCATGATCTGGAAGCGCCGCCAGCTGTAGTCGAGCGCCGCGGCGAACTGCGCCCGCCAGTCGGGCGTCACCGCATCGTCGCGGTGGACGCTGAACGGACCCCACTGGCCGCCGGCGATGTTCGAGGTGGTGTCGGGCGGCAGCGCCGCGGTGTAGATGGTGACCGGGAAGCCCGCCTCCTGGACGAGGCGCGCCGTGGTCAGCCCCATGATGCCGGCGCCGATCACCGCGACCGGCCCGCCGTGGCCCGGCAGCCCGAGCTGCGTCGCGAGGCGCGAGCTCCCCCAGCTCAGCGTGATTCCGCCGCCGCCATGTCCGTAATTATGCACCAGCCGCGTCGCGCCGAGCGGCTCGGCGCGCACGACGAAGCCGGCGGCGCGATAGGGGCGCAGCCCGACGACGTGGCGGATGACGCGGCCGGGATCGACGTCGACCGCGGGCAGGCAGCCGGGCGGCGTCGCGGCGGCGCGCGGGGTGGCACAGCCGGGGAGCGCCAGTCCCGCGGCGGCGAGGCTGCCGGCCCCGAGCAGGCGCCGTCGGTCGAGAGGCGAGTCGAGCATCGGGAGCCGAGCCTAGCCGACCGCGACGTCGAAATGCATCACATCTTCGCGCGTCCCGCGCTTTCCGCGGCGCGCCAGCGGCGGGCCGGCGCGCAGCGCGCCGGGCTCGCGGATGGCCGCGGCAGCGGCGAGGCGGCGGAGGTCAGCGGTCGGCGTCATCCGTCACTCGCGCGGCGTGTAGCCGTCGGCGACGATGATCGGCAGGTGCGTCCAGCCCTTGCCATCGGGAAGCCGCGCCCAGGCGCCGGCGGCGAGCGCGCCGCCGTCGACATGGATCGTCGTGCCGGTCACCCAGCCCGACAGTCGTTCCGACGCGAGGTAGAGCACCGCGCCGGCGGTGTCGTCGCCCTCGCCGAAGCGGCCGATCGGAAACCAGCGGCCGATATAGTCGCGGTTGGACTCGGGCACGCGCGACGTCGCGACGACCTGCGCGCTGTTGGTGGTCTCGGGCGCGACGGCGTTGACGCGGATCTTGTCCTTGCCGAGCTCGACCGCGAGGCTCTGCGTGAAGCCGGTCAGCGCCGCCTTGAACGCGGCATAGACCGCGAGGTTGGGGATGCCGCGGAAGGCCTCGATCGTCGAGATGTTGATGAGGCTGCCGCCGCCGCCGGCGCGCAGCAGCGGGATCGCGGCGCGGCTGACCAGGAAGACGTGGTGGAGCAGCACGCGGTAGAGCTGGTCCCACTGGTCCTCGGTGGTGTCCTCGAACGGCGAATGCAGCTTGAGGAAGTCGCCGACATTGTTGACGACGACGTCGAGGCGGCCGGGCGTGTCGCGGATCGCCGCGAAGACGCGCTCGACCTCGGCCGCCGTTCGCACGTCGGCCTCGATCACCAGATGGCCGTCGCCGAGCGCGCCGCGGGCGTCGGCGCAGCGCACGGGGTCGATCTCGGCGACGACGAGCGTCATGCCGGCCTCGGCGAGCAGCCGGGCGGTGGCGAGGCCGATGCCGGCGCCGCCGCCGGTGACGAGCGCGACCTGGCCGGCGAGGCCGAGGAGCGAGCGGTCGTCAGCCATGCGCGGCGACGATCTCGTCGAGCGCGCGCCGCACGTCGCCGCGGGCATAGCCGAGCATCGCCGTCTCCTGCGCATCGGGTTCATAGGCGAGCACGCTGCCCCGCCCGGGGATCATGAAGGCGGGCGGCAGCAGCGGGTGATCCTCGTCGCGCGCCTCGACCTGCTGCGGATTGCCGACGGCATCGAAGAACAGCTGGATATAGTCGCGATAGCTGAGGTTCGCGTCGCCGATCAGATAGGCCCTGCCGCTTTCGGCGCCGCGCAGCGCGCCCGAGATCGCCTGCGCCAGCGAGCGCACCGACATATAGTTGGTGCCGCCGAGCGGCGCGAACACCGGCACGTCGAGCTCGCCGCGCGCATAGGCGATGAGCGTCGTGTAGCGCGGCGTCATCACGCCGGGGACGATGCCGACGATCGACGGCGGGTTGAGCGTCGAGACGTTGAAGTCGGGCGTCGCCAGCGCGCGCGCGCCTTCGTCGGCGAGCGCGCGGGCGCGGACATAATCGTCGCGCTCGACGAGATGCGGCATCACCTGATGATAATAGCTGCCGAGGTGGACGACGCGCGGCACGCCGGCGTCGCGCGCGCGGGCGATGAACGCCGGCACGCCCTCGATCTGCGTCCGGCGCCAGAAGTCGGCACGGTCGTCGTCGGCGCCGATGTGGCGGATGTCGTTGCCCGCCGAAAAGACGATCGCGTCGAAGCGGGCGAGGTCGGCGGCGGTCAGCCGGCTGTCGGTATAGTCGTCGACGAGCGTCGGGAAGGTCGCAGCCACCGCGCCGGGGGCGGGCGGCCGGCGCGCGCCGATCGTCACCTCATGCCCTTCGTCGCGCAGGTGGAGCGCGGTGTGGATGCCGATCATCCCCGTACCGCCGACGATCAAGATCTTCATGCCCATTCTCCGCCCCGATCGCGCATCTTTCGTGCGCGGCGTCGCCGCTGTTGAGCAGAAAATAAGCACGAGCGCGAGGGGCGACGTTCCACGTTGCGACGACAGGAGGCCGCGGACGGCCGGTCAGGCGACCGCGGGTTCGAGCAGGCGGATCGTCCCCGCCGCGGCGTCGATTTCCGCCGGGATGCCGAGCGGCAGCGGATATTGATCGGCGACATGGCCGAACAGCGCGCCCTGGAAGGCGGGAACGCCGAGCGGGGCGAGATGCTGCTGGAGCACCTGCGACAGCGTGAAGCCGGCGGTGGTGCCGGCGGCGGCGCGGCAGTTGGTGCACTGACCGAAGGCCACGCCGGCGACGCGCCCGAGGATGCCGGCGAGCTTCAGCTGCGTCAGCATGCGGTCGATGCGGTATTCGGCTTCGTCGACATCCTCGAGGAACAGGATGGCGCCGTCGAAGTCGGGCAGATAGGGCGTCCCCGCCAGCGCGGCGAGGACGGTCAGGTTGCCGCCGAGCAGCCGGCCGCGGGCCGTTCCGGGCGTGAAGGTACGGATGCGTCCGTTGCGCTGCACGAGCCGGTCCTCGGCGGCGGCGGGCGTCGCATAGACCGGGGTCGCCGCCTCGAACGCCAGCGCCCGGAAGGCGTCCCACGACAGCCGCCCCCAGGCGCTCGAGGCGTTCGGGCCGTGGATGGTGGTGAAGCCCGCCCGGGCGGCGATCGCGAGATGCAGCGCGGTGATGTCGCTGAAGCCGACGAGCAGCTTGGGGTTGGCGCGGATCGTCGCGAAGTCGAGATAGGGCAGGATCCGCGCGCAGCCCCAGCCGCCGCGCACCGCGAATATCGCGCGCACGCCGTCGTCGGCGAACATCGCGTTGACGTCGGCAGCGCGCGCCGCGTCGTCGCCGGCGAGGTAGCCGTAGCGCGCCAGCAGGTTGGGTGCCGGCTTGGGAACCAGCCCCATCGCGCGGACCGTCTCCAGCACCAGGTCGAGATCGAAGCCGTCGGCGGTGAAGCCGGCCGGCTCGACGAGGCCGACGGTGTCGCCGGCGCGGAGCCGCGGCGGCTTGCGCAGCGACGGCGGCCGCGGTGCCGCGCGCACCGGCAGCGCCGCCATCGCGGCGATGCCGGTGATGACGTGCCGGCGGTTGGGCATCAGCGCGGCCCGCCGGCGGCGCCGGCACCGGCGAGCGCGCGCGCGAGGAAGGCCTCGATCTGCGCCAGCGCGACCTCCTTGGTGACGAACGCCTCGCCGATGCCGCGGGCCAGGATGAGCCCGAGGCGGCCGTCCTGCATCTTCTTGTCCTGTGTCATGTGGCGGACGAGCGTCGCGGCATCGGTCGACAGCCCGATGGCGCGCGGGTCGGCGGGGAGGCCGGCGCGCGCGACATGCGCGGCGACGCGGTCGGCGTCGGCTGGCGGGCACAGGCCGAGCTCGGCGGAGAGGCGGAAGGCCAGCACCATGCCGCAGGCCACCGCTTCGCCGTGGAGCAGCGCGTCGGAGAAGCCGGCTTCGGATTCGAGCGCATGGCCGAAGGTGTGGCCGAGATTGAGCAGCGCGCGCACGCCCTTGGTCTCATGCTCGTCGGCGGCGACGACCTCGGCCTTGGCGCGCACCGCGGTCTCGATCGCCAGCGTCAGCGCGGCGGGCTCGCGGGCGAGGATGGCGTCGAGATTGGCGTCGCACCAGCCGAAGAAGCCGGCATCGCCGATCAGCCCGATCTTGACGATCTCGGCGTAGCCGGCGCGCAGCTCGCGCGCCGGCAGCGTCGCCAGCACGTCGGGATCGATCAGCACCAGCGACGGCTGGTGGAAGGCGCCGATCAGGTTCTTGCCCGCCGCGGTGTCGATCGCGGTCTTGCCGCCGACCGACGAATCGACCTGGCTGAGCAGCGTGGTCGGCACCTGCACGAAGCGGCAGCCGCGGCGCAGGATCGACGCCGCGAAGCCGGCGAGATCGCCGATGACGCCGCCGCCCAGCGCGACGATGAAGTCGCCGCGTTCGACGCCGAGCGCCAGCAGCCGTTCGGTGAGCTGCTCGAGATGCTGCCAGGATTTGGTCGCCTCGCCGGGGGGCAGCACGATCGCTTCGACGCGGCGGCCCGACGCCTCGAGCGCGGCGCGCAGCGTGTCGAGGTGCAGCGCCGCGACGGTCTCGTCGGTGACGACCGCGACGGTCGCCCGGCCGCCGAGCCCGGCGGTCAGAACGCCCGCTTCGGCGAGCGCGCCGGCGGCGATGTGGATCGGGTAGCTGCGGCTGCCCAGGGCGACGTCAAGCTTCATGGACGGCCTCGGGCTGGAGGGCGGCGAGGATCGCCTTGACGGTGGCGTCGTGCGGCGCCGGCCGGCTTTCGACGTGGATCGGCGCCTGCGCATAGATCGGGTTGCGCGTCGCGGCGAGCTCGGTCAGCACCTGGCGCGGATCGCGGTCGCGCAGCAGCGGCCGGTGGCCGCGCCGGCTGGTGCGCTCGACGAGCGTGTCGATGTCGGCATCGAGCCAGACGGCGATCGCGCGGTCGAGGATCAGCGCGCGCGTCTCGTCGTTGATGAAGGCGCCGCCGCCGGTCGCGACGACCTTGGGCGTGCCGTCGATCAGCCGGGCGATGACGCGGCGCTCGCCGTCGCGGAAATGCGCCTCGCCATAGCGGTCGAAGATCTCGGCGATCGTCATGCCCGCCGCCTGCTCGATCTCGGTGTCGGCATCGACGAAGGGCAGGCCGAGCCGCGCCGCCAGCCGACGGCCGACGGTCGACTTGCCGACCCCCATCAGCCCGACGAGCACCACCGCGCGGGCGGGGGGTTCGTTCCTATCTTTGGCGTCGCGCTCCATTGAAGCAGGGGCTATACACCGCCCGGGCGCCGGGCCAAATCCGGCGTCGCGTATTCGGGCTTTTAGGGTGAGCGAATGGGACGATCGTTGCTTTGGGTGCTGCTGCTCATGCTGGTCATCGTGATCGGCGGTTCGATCTACCTGATGTTCGCCGAACCGGAGGTCGCGACGCAGCGCGTCGAGAAGGTCGTGCCGAATGAGAAGCTGGGCCGCTAGGCTGCGCCCGCGCGCGGCGCTCGCCGCCGGCGTCGCCATCGTCATCGCGCTCCCGGTCATCGGCCAGGAGGCACCCAAGTCGATCCTGCCCGAAGGTTTCGACGACGTGCCGCCGCCGGTGGTCGCGCCGCCCGCGCCGCTTCCCGGCAGCGAGCCCGCCCCGAGCGAAGCGCCCGCAGCCGCGCCCGGTGCCGACGGCGGCATCCTCGCGCCCGGCACGACCGGCAGCCCGGCGGTCGTCGTCGCCGACGATCCGCTGCTGCGCGCGCCGCAGTCGCGCAACGTCGATTTCGTCGGCTGGCTGTCGCCGCGCGCCGGCGGCTACGGGCCCGACACCTTCGCCGGCAGCAGCGGCCGGTTCCTCGACGGGCTGCTGCGCCGGCTCGACGCGCCGATCGCCTCGCGCTGGGCGCATATCGTGCTGCGCCGCGCGCTGCTGTCCGAAGTGCCGACGCCGGCCGGTGCCCGTCCCGCCGACTGGGTCGCCGAGCGCGCCTGGGCGCTGGTGCGGATGGGCGAGGTCGACGGCGCCAAGCATCTCGTCGCGGCGATCCCGGTCGACCGCTACACGCCGCGCCTCTACGCCGCCGCCGCGCAGGCGCATCTCGCCTCGGGCGACGTGCTCGGCCTGTGCGCGCTCAGCGCGACGGCGGTGACGATCTCGAAAGAGCCGATGTGGCCGCTCGCCAACGGGCTGTGCGCGGCGCTCGAGGGCGACGACCTGACCTCGGCGACGACCTTCGACGCGATGCGCGACCGCGAGGCCGCCGACCCGTTCGACATCGGCCTCGCCGAGCGGCTGGCGACCGCCGCCTCGGGGTCGGGCCGTGCCGCCAACGTCGAATGGGGCGAGGTCTCGCGGCTCACCGTCTATCGGTTCGGCATGGCGAGCGCCGGCGGCGTGGCGATCCCCGACGAGCTCGTCGAGCGCGCCTCGCCGGCGGTGAAGGCCTGGCTGCTGCGCAGCCCGTCGGCGACGCTCGAGAAGCGGCTCGCCGCGGCGCCGACCGCCGCGGCGCTCGGCGTTTCCTCGGCGGCCGAGCTGAACCGCGTCCATTCGGCCTATGCCGCCGAGATGGACCCGTTCGCGTTCGAGGCCTCGGCGAGCGGCCAGCTGCGCGCCGCCTATGTCGCGCGCTCGCCCGATGCGCGGCTGGCGGCGATGCGCACGCTGTGGCAGCGCGGCGGCGGCGGCCGCGGCGGCTTCGGCGCCCGCATCCTGACCGCGCCGGCGGCGGCGCGCTTCCCCGTCGCCGCGGACCATGTCGAGGCGGCGCCCGAACTGGTCGAGAGCGCGCTGAGCGCGGGCTATACGACGGCGGCGATGCGCTGGTGGCCGCTGGCCGACGACGCCGGCGGCGCCACGCGCGACCGGGTCTGGGCGCTGCTGGTGCTCGCCGATCCGGGCAATCGCGTTCCCGCCGCGACCGGCCGCTTCGACGACTGGTTCGCGACCGAGAAGGACCGCGTCGGCGAGGCGCGCGCCACCTATCGCGCGCAGCTGATGGCGGCGGCGATGAGCGGCCTCGGCCACGGCAGCGACTGGGACGATGTGCTCGACGACCTCGACGTCGCGCCGCTCGCCAACGGCTGGACGCGGCGGATCGATGCCGCCGCCGCCGGGCGCCGCGTCGGCGAGGTGGCGGTGCTCGCCGCGACCGGGCTGCAGCGCGGGGTGCCGCCGCGGCATCTCCAGAAGATCGTCGCCGCCTATCGCCGCGTCGGGCTGCAGGACGAGGCGCGGATGCTGGCGGTCGAGGCGCTGACGCGAAGCTGATGGTCCCGGCGCGACGCCCATGAGCCACGTGTCGGACCGCGAGGCGATCGCGCTGTTCCTCGACATGCTGATGGCCGAGCGCGGTGCGGCGACCAATACCGTTTCGGCCTATGCGCGCGACCTTCGCCAGGCCAGCGAGCTGCTCGGCGGCGGGCTCGCCGGCGCCGACGGCGCGGCGCTCGCCAGGCTCGGCCACGAATGGCGCGATCTCGCGCGCGCCTCGGTGGCGCGCAAATCGTCGGCGCTGCGCCGCTTCTTCCGCTTCCTGCTCGACGAGGGCCACCGCGCCGACGATCCGTCGCGCGAACTGCCGCGCCCCGGCAACGCGCGCCCGCTGCCCAAGACGCTGTCGACCGCCGATATCGATCGGCTATTCGAGGTGCTCGAGCGTGCCGAGGACACGCCGGCGAACCGGCGCCGCCGTGCGCTCGTCGAGCTGCTCTATGGATCGGGACTGCGCGCCACCGAGCTGGTGTCGCTGCCGCGCGGCGCGATTCGGCCCGAGCGACCCTATGCGGTGCTGCGCGGCAAGGGCGACAAGGAGCGGCTGGTGCCCGTCGGGGCGCGGGCGCTGGCGGCGGTCGCGGCGCATGCGGAACTGGTGCCGGCGGACTCGCGCTACCTGTTTCCGTCGGGCGCGCGGCATCTGTCGCGCGTGCGGCTGTTCCAGATCGTCAAGGCGCTGGCCGCCGAGGCCGGCATCCCGCCCGAGCGGATCAGCCCGCACGTGCTGCGCCACGCCTTTGCAACGCACCTGCTCGAGGGCGGCGCCGACCTGCGCGCGCTGCAGATGATGCTGGGGCACGCCGACATCGCGACGACGCAGGTCTATACGCACGTCCAGTCGAGGCATCTCGTCGAGCTGGTGCAGTCGAAACATCCGCTGGCGGATGCGAAGGACTAACGCTCGGCGGCTTTGTTGACGCTCCCTGCGCACGCGCCTATCCCGCCTCCATGGTCACTTTCCTCGAATTCGAGAAGCCGGTCGCGGAGCTCGAAGCCCGGATCAAGGAATTGAAGGCGTCGGTCCCCGTCGATGGGACCGGAGGCGGCGTCGATATCGGCCCCGAGGTCGAGAAGCTCGAGGCGAAGGCGGCGAAGCTGCTGCGCGACACCTATGCCCGGCTGACGCCGTGGCAGAAGACGATGGTCGCCCGCCATCCGATGCGCCCGCATTTCAAGGACATCGTCGGCCGGCTGATCGAGGGCTTCACGCCGCTCGCCGGCGACCGCAAGTTCGGCGAGGACGCGGCGATCCAGGCGGGGCTGGGCCGTTTCCGCGGGCAGCCGGTGATGGTGATCGGCCACGAGAAGGGCTCGGACACTGCCAGCCGGCTCAAGCATAATTTCGGCATGGGCAAACCCGAGGGCTATCGCAAGGCGGCGCGGCTGATGGAGCTCGCCAGCCGGTTCAACGTGCCGATCGTCAGCTTCGTCGATACGTCGGGCGCCTTCCCGGGCGTCACCGCCGAGGAACGCGGTCAGGCCGAGGCGGTGGCGCGGTCGACGCAGGCCTGCCTGTCGGTGGGCGTGCCGTTCGTGGCGGCGATCGTCGGCGAGGGCGGCTCGGGCGGCGCGCTGGCGCTGGCGACGGCCAACCGCATCATCATGTTCGAGCATTCGGTCTATGCGGTGATCTCGCCCGAGGGTTGCGCGTCGATCCTGTGGCGCACCGCCGACAAGGCGGCCGACGCCGCCGAGGCGATGAAACAGACCGCGCAGGACCTCAAGCGCCTCGGCGTCATCGACACGATCGTCGAGGAGCCGCTCGGCGGCGCGCATCGGGCGCCCGAGGCGGCGATCGATCGCCTGGGCGATGCGGTCGACCACGAGCTTCGGCTGCTCGCCGGCCTGTCGCCGGCGCAGCTCAAGGCCGATCGTCGCGCCAAATTCCTGGCGATGGGGCGCGACGCCGCGGCCTGACCGCGGCTATTTCGACGATCCCGCGATGATCGCCCGGCCGTAGGCGTCGCGCGGCACGGCGCCGTCCACCTGGGTGCGCGGCACCGCGCATCCCGCCATCGCCAACGCAACGCACCCGAACAGTGCGATCCTGATCATGTGAAGCCCCCGCTTCGCTGCGGCGGTCGCCGCAGCGACAGGATAATACACCAGTGGCCGCGGCGGCGCATCTTCCGAATAACGAGGCCGGCCAGCGGGATCGCTTCATGACAGCCGGATGAACGCGCGCGCCAGCATCGGTTCACGTCGCCATGCGTAAGGGAACAGCGACGTGGGGCCGGGGTTTGGAAGCTCGACAGATTACCGAAGGATAGTTCGATGACCCGCCGTAACTCCGTTTCTTTCCTGGCGCTCGTCGCCGTGGCGACCGCCGCGCTCACCACCGGTGCCGCGCAACGCGCCGACGCGCAGGTCCGCGGCATGTCGGAGAGCGATCGCCGCCTCGGCGCCCAGGAACATCCCAAGATCCTCGCCGAGTTCGGCGGCGCCTACAACGGCCCCGGCGTGGCGATGGTCAGCCGCGTCGGCAAGGCGGTCGCCGTGCAGTCGGGCATCGCCGCGACGGGATCTGAATGCACCGTCACGCTGCTCGACACGACGATCGTCAACGCCTTCGCCATTCCCGGCTGCTACACCTACATCACCCGCGGGCTGCTCTCGATCATGAACGACGAGGCCGAGCTCGCGTCGGTGATCGGTCACGAGATCGGCCATGTCGCGGCGCGCCATTCGCAGAAGCGGCAGCAGCGCTCGACGATCGCCGGTATCGGCTCGGTGCTCGCCGGCATCTTCCTCGGCGGCCAGGCGGCGCAGCTCGCCAACGTGTTCGCGCAGGCGAACGTGCTCAGCTATTCGCGCAACCAGGAATATCAGTCGGACGATCTCGGCATCCGCTACATGACGGCGGCGGGCTACGACCCCTATGCCTCGGCCGACATGCTCGAATCGCTCGGCGAGCAGTCGACGCTCGAGGCGCGGCTGCGCGGCCAGTCCGAGGCGGCGCAGATCCCGACCTGGCAGCGCAGCCATCCGCTGACCACCGATCGCGTGCGGCGCGCCACCGCCACCGCGCAGAAGACCGGGCTGCAGCCGGGGGCGCGGCCGCGCAACGCCGACCAGTATTTCGCGGCGGTCGACGGCATGCTCTACGGCGACAACCCCACGCAGGGCTATGCCGAGGATTCGACCTTCTCGCACCCGACGCTGCGCCTCCGTTTCCAGGCGCCGCAGGGTTTCTACCTCAACAATTCGACCACCGCGGTGACGATGGAGGGCCCCAACGGGCTGCGCGCGCAATTCTCGGGCGGGCGCATGTCGGGCAGCCTCGACAATTACGTCACCTCGGTCGCGCAGGCGCTCGTCGGCCAGCAGCAGGGCGTCCAGGCCGGGCAGATCACCCGCACCAACATCAACAACATGGCGGTGTCGGTCCTGCCGCTGCGCGCCAGCACCGGCTCGGGCACCGTCGACGTGCAGATCGTCGGCTACCAGTGGGATGCCAACACCGCCTATCATTTCGTGACGATCGCGCCGGCCGGCCGGTCGGGCAATTTCGACTCGCTGCTCCGCTCGTTCCGCCGCCTGACCGACAGCGAGGCCGCGGCGCTCCGCCCGCGCGTCATCGACGTGGTGACGGTGGGCGCCGGCGATACGCTGCAGTCGATGGCGCGCCGGATGGCGTTCTCGAGCTACCAGCTCGAGCGCTTCCTGGTGATCAACGACCGCGACGCCAACCAGCCGCTGCGGCCGGGCGAGAAGGTCAAGATCGTCGTCTATGGTCGCGCCTAGGGTCTGAAGGCGCCACGAACGACCTTCGCGGTGGCCGACGCCGTCGCGAAGGTCGCCGTCGGTGCGCCGGACGCTTGCCTATTCGGCGAGCGCCGGTCGCCAGTCGGTGGCGGGCTGGCGCAGCACGAGACGATCGGTCAGCCAGCCGCTGGCCTTCCAGATCGCCAGCGTCAGGCCGAGCGCGACGAGGCCGTCGGTGGCATAGTGCCAGCCGAAGTGGACCGAGCCGATCCAGATCAGCGCGGCGAAGCCGGTCATGATCCAGCCGAGCCGGCGATTGAGGTGGCGCGCGGCCAGCGCCATCAGCACGGCGATCGACACGTGCATCGACGGCATCGCCGAGATGCCGCCGCCGAACAGCTCGCGCTTGGCGGTGAAGCCGTTCCACAGCAGATCCTGCAGCCGCAGGCCGTGGACGCCGAACGCCGGGTAGATCGTCTTCAGCTGGGCGTCGAGCGCGTGCAGCCGGTCCATCAGCGGCCGGAACTGCGGATCGCCGAAGGCGCGCTCGTAGAAGCAGGGCCCCGCCGAGGCGAGCCAATAGGCGCCCAGCGATCCGACGATCATCCAGCTGAGCAGGAACGCGGTGATGTAGCGCGCGCGCAGCCGCACCAGTTCGGGCCGCAGCATGAAATAGATGATGCTGAGCCACATCATCACGAACCACATGTTGTAGGCCATGTGCAGGACGAAGGTCGCCGCGGCGCTGCCGAACAGCGCGTGCGTCAGCACCCAGGGATCGTGGCCGAGGAAGATCAGCCGGTCGAGCTGCGCCAGCGCGGCATCGAACGGGAAGCCCTGGATGTGGCCGATCATCACCTTGAACGGGGTGAAGAAGATCATCAGGCAGAACCAGCCGGCGACGACGGTGGTGCGCGCGATCAGCCAGTCGGGCCGCAGCAGCTGCGCGCGCATCTCGGTCGCCATGACGAGCAGCGGCCGTGCCGGGCGCCGCCGCAGCATGAGGTCGAGCGCATAGGCGCAGAACACGAAGGCGAAGGCGGTGATCCAGATCGCCGCCATCGCGCTGCCGATTTCCTTGAGGAAGAGCAGCTCGAGCTGGCCGTGGGCGATGGCGACCGCCGACACCGCAGCGCCGTAGCCGAGGATCAGCAGCGCGGCGAGCGCGAACAGCCGGGTTTCGCGGGCGATGTCCTGGGTCATGCCGGGCAGCTTCGCACCAGAGGGTGAAGAAAGCGCAAATGGCGGCCGGACGGCCGCCCTCTCCGACTCACGCCGTCACCCGCGCGTCGGCGCCGATTCGGCGCGAGAGGGCGCCAGCGCGACGGGCATGTCGCGGCCGGACCGCGTCCCCGCCTGCGCGGCGGCGACGCAGGCCGAACGGCGACGGGCGGCAGGTTTCCCTGCCGCCCGATACCCCACTCGACGACAACTGCGATCGCTCAGCGCGCGTCCATCGCGTCGGCGGCGCTGGTGAAGGTGCCCTGGATCGAGCTGCCCAGCGAGTTCATCGCGGTGATCGCCGCAACGGCGATAAGCGCGGCGATCAAGCCGTACTCGATGGCGGTGGCGCCCTTCTCGTTCTTCATCAGCTTGCGAATGAAAGCCATGGTCCGTCTCCCTGGTCCAACCTAACGCTACTCGTCCTGTCCCTCTGTCCCGCACCCGGGTCAGCAGCGTCGGTCTAATCCCGCACCTCCTACCAATTGCTTAAGCGGCGCGATGAATCGACGTTAACCGTCATTTTTTTGACATTGGTTGGCGCGGCGACGCGACTCTCAGTGCATCGCCTCGGCGACGTCCGAGCTGACTTCGGTCCACATCGCATTGGTCTCGTCGGCGAAGGCCTGCATGCCGACGAGCATGGCGAGCACCATCAGCGCGACGATCAGGCCATATTCGACCGCCGTCGCGCCTGCCTCGTTCCGCAGCAGTCGCCGCAAGATCCCGCCCATGGACAGTCCCATGCCCAGTTTCGCTTGTGCCTCCCTAGCTCGCAGGGGTTAAGAAACCGGTCATGAACGATGCTCATCATCCAGTTAACCTCCTCTGCCCCGGCGACGCGCCGCCGTCGGGGCTGCCGATCGTGCTCGTTGCCGCGGCCGCGCTCGTCGATCCGGACGGCCGCGTGCTCGTCGCGCAGCGACCGCAGGGCAAGCATCTGGCGGGGATGTGGGAGTTTCCCGGCGGCAAGATCGAGCCCGGCGAACCGCCCGAGCTGGCGCTGGTCCGCGAACTGAAGGAGGAGCTGGCGATCGACACGGCCGCCTCCTGCCTCGCACCCTGCGGCTTCGCCAGCCATGCCTTCGACGACAAGCAGTTCCACCTGGTGATGCTCCTGTTCGCCTGCCGCAAATGGCACGGCCGCCCCGAGGGTCAGCAGGGGCAGGCGCTGCGCTGGGTGCGCGTGCCCGAGCTGTTCCAGCTCGACATGCCCCCCGCCGACCGGCCGCTGCTCGGGCTATTGCAGGCGCTGCTTTAGCGATTCGCCGATCGGCGCGGCATCGCCGCCGGGCGCCCAGCCGGCAAGATAGAGCAGTTGCACGCGCACAGCGACGCGGCCGTCGGGGCCGGCGTCCTGCTGGAATCGTTCGGCGGCCGCGGCCAGCACGTCGCGGCGCAGCGGCCGTCGCGCCGTCAGGATGTTCGCCTCGCCGGCGCCGCGCAGCTCGGCGAGCGCGGGGAGCAGGCCGGCGTAGCGCACCTGCACGCTGTCGACATCGGCGACGGGCATGGTGAAGCCGGCGCGCTGCAGCAGCCCCGCCGCCTCGGCGACGTCGACCATCGGCATCGTATGCGGCGACGCCCCGCCGCGCAGCTCGCTTTCCGCCCCGAGCAGCGCGCGGCGCACCTCGACGAGCGTTTCGCCGGCAGCCATTCCGGCGAGAAACAGCCCGCCGGGGCGCAGCGCGCGACGGATCTGGACGAGCGCGCCGGGCAGGTCGTTGACGCCGTGCAGGCTGCCCGCCGAGACGATCAGGTCGAAGCTCGCGTCGGCGAACGGCAGCCGGTCCTCGTCGGCGACGACGCCGCCGGCGGCGCGCGCGAAGCCCTCGCCGGCATCGGTGAACGCCATCGCGCCGAGTCGCCGTCCGAGCCGCCCGTCATGCGCGCCGAGATCGAGCACGCGCTCGAAGCGCTGGCCGGTGTCGGCGGCGCGCGCGACGATCTCGTCGGCCATCGCGTCCTTGAGGAAGGCGTGCGCCGCGAAGGTCGCCGCGGCACGGTCGCGCTGCCGGCGCCGGGCGGCGCGGTCGAAGGGTTCGGCGTGATCCACGCGCGTCCCTAGCGCATCGCGAGGCGCCGCGTCACGCCGATCGCATCGAGGAAGGCGTCGTCGTGGCTGACGACGAGCAGCGCGCCGTCATAGCCGCGCAGCCCCGCCTCGACGGTCTCGATCGACTCGATGTCGAGATGGTTGGTCGGCTCGTCGAGCAGCAGCAGCTGCGGCGGCGCCGGCCCGCCGAGCACGCAGGCGAGCGCGGCGCGCAGCAACTGGCCGCCGCTGAGCGTAGCGACGCACTGCAGCGCGGCCTCGGCGCGGAACATGTAGCGGGCCAGCGCGGCGCGGCAGGCGTTGTCGCCGGCGGCAGGGTTGAGCCGGCGGAAATTGTCGAGGATCGTCGCGTCGCGGTCGAGCAGCGCCACCTGCTGGTCGAAGAGCGCGAACGGCACCCCGGTTTCGATGCGCCCCGACCAGGGCGTCAGCCTGCCGGCGATCAGGTCGAGCAGGCTGCTCTTGCCGCTGCCGTTGGCGCCGGTGAGCGCGACGCGCTCGGGGCCGACGATGTCGAACGAGCGATCGTCGATCAGCGGCGCGCCCGCGGCATGGCCGAAGCTGACGCCGGCGACGCGCAGCACCATCCGGCCGGGCGGCAGGCCGGTGGGCGGCTGCACCAGCCTGAACGGCTGCAGGATCTCGACGCGTTCGCGGGCCGCCGCGGCGGCGGCCGTGGCTTCGCCGCGCCGCCGGTCGGCAAGACGCGCGGCAGCAGCGCCGGTCTCCTCGGCGCGCCGCTTCAGCGCGCCGGTGAGGATTCGCGGCGCATCGCCCTTCGCCGCCTTGCGCGTGCCGGCGCCGTCCTTGCGCGCCTGGCGCTCGGCGCGCTCCTGCGCGCGGCGGTCGACCTCGTCGACGCGGCGGCTGGCGACCTCGAGGTCATGTTCGGCGGCGGCGAGCTCGATCGCCTTGCGCGCGCGATAGGCGCTCCAGCCGCCGCCGTAGCGCGTCGCGCCGAGCGAGGTCAGCTCGACGATCGCATCCATCGTCTCGAGCAGCTCGCGGTCATGGCTCACGACGATGGCGCCGGCCTGCCAGCCCGCCAGCAGCTCGATCACCGCGCGGCGGCCGTCGCGGTCGAGATTGTTGGTCGGTTCGTCGAGCAGCAGGAAGTCGGGCGCCGCGAACAGCAGCGCGGCGAGCGCGGCGCGGGTGCGCTGACCCCCGGAGAGCGTCGCGAGGCGGACGTCGGGGGCGATATCGAGCCCGGTGCGGGCGAGCGCGGTCTCGATGCGCGCCTCGAGCGTCCAGTCGGCGTCGGCGAGTTCGGCGACGGTGGCGTCGCCGCGCGCGGCGCGGCGGAGGATGGCGAGCGCATCGGCGACGCCGAACAGGTCGGCGGCGGTGGCCGCCGCCGACGGCCGGACGCTCTGCCGCAGCACGCCGAGCGTGCCGGCGACGGTAACGCGTCCCGACTGCGGGGTCAGCTCTCCGGTGACGAGCCTGAGCAGCGTCGTCTTGCCGGTGCCGTTGCGGCCGACGAGACCGCTGCGTTCGGCGGCGAAGGCGAGGTCGAGGCCCGAAAGGACGGCGCGGCCGTCAGGCGTCGACCAGGACAGGTTGGACAAGGTGATGGCAGGCATGGACTTCCCCGGCAACGAGACGACGGCGGGTGGCGGTCGGGGAGAAGTCCATGGCGATCACGAGTCCTGAAGCGTGGGAGGCCTGAATTTGGCGCACCGCGGCGCGGCGTTCAAGCCGCGCCGCGCCGCGCCGTGCGGTCAGGTGACCTTGCGGTAGACGGTGACGCCGAGGATGAAGAACAGCACGGCGACGATCACGAACAGCCAGAACAGGAATTTGGCGACGCCCCAGGCGGCGCCGGCGAGGCCGCTGAAGCCGAGGACGCCGAGCACGAGCGCGGCGATGGCGAAAATGAGCGCCCATTTGAGCATGGCATCGATCTCCTGACGGGGGGTGGTCGCCGACGAACGCTTCGCGTCGCGGTTATGCTTCATCCGGCAGGCATTTTCCCGGGCGTTGCCGGCGCGCCGCTTGCGGCATAGCGTGGCGCGATGGGCTGGATGACGCGTGCCATCTGGGCGGGCATCGACCTGCTGCTGCCGCCGCGCTGCGCTGCCTGCGGCACGATCGTCGACGCGCAGGGATCCTTCTGCGTGCGCTGTTTCGCGGCGCTTCCCTTCATCACCGCGCCGATGTGCGCGTCGTGCGGGCTGCCGTTCGAAACGCCGCAGCCCGACGGGGCGCTGTGCGGCGCCTGTCTGGCGACGCCGCCGCGCTTCACGGCGCGCGCCGCGCTCGCCTATGACGGCCCGGCGCGCGAGGTGGTGCTGCGGCTGAAGCACGGCGACCGCGCGCATCTGGCCGCCGACATGGCGGCGCACCTGCGCCGCGCCGCGGGCGAGCTGCCCGACGAGGCGCTGATCGTGCCGGTGCCGCTGCACCGCTGGCGGCTGTGGAAGCGCGGCTACAACCAGGCGGCCGAGCTGGCGAAGGCGCTGGCGGCGGCGACGCGGACGCCGCTGCTCGTCGATGCGCTGGTGCGGCGGCGCGCCACCCGATCGAGCCAGGGCCTCAATCCCGCCGAACGACGGCGCAATCTCGCCGGCGCCATCCGCCTCGCCCGGCGCGCCAAGCCCCTGATCGCGGACAAATGCATCATTCTGGTCGATGATGTGTTGACCACGGGAGCGACGGCGGATGCCTGCGCCCGCGTCCTGCGGCGCGGCGGGGCGGCGTCGGTCCGGCTGGTGACGCTGGCGCGGGTTGTGCGCCCGGCCGGCGCGGGCCATATCGCGAGCTGAAGGAGACACCCGTGGCGAAGGTCGAAATCTACACCAAATTCCTCTGCCCCTACTGCACGCGCGCCAAGTCGCTGCTCCAGTCGAAGGGTGTCGAGATCGTTGAATATGACATCACCATGGGCGGTCCCAAGCGGGAGGAAATGCTGTCGCGCGCCCCCGGCCGGACGACGGTGCCGCAGGTGTTCATCGACGGAAAGCATATCGGCGGGTCGGACGACCTCGCCGCGCTCGAGCGGGCGGGCGGGCTCGACCCGCTGCTTGCGGCCTGAGCGCGGCCCGGGGGAGGCGGCGGTGAGGCTCGGCCTGCTGCAGATGACGTCGGGGATCGTGCCCGCGGCCAACGCGCGCGCGGTCGCCGACGGCATCGCGGCGCTGGCGGCCGAGGGCGCCGAGATCGTGTTCACGCCCGAGATGAGCGGGCTGCTCGACCGCGACCGCGCGCGCGTCGTCGCGAGCACGACCACCGAAGAGGAGGAAGTGACGCTCGCCGCGGCGCGCGCGGCGGCGGCGCAACATGGCGTCTGGGTGCATCTCGGATCCTGCGCGATCAAGCCGACGCCCGATGCCGACCGGCTGCTCAACCGCGGCTTCCTGATCGATGCGGGCGGCGCGATCCGCGCGCGCTACGACAAGATGCACCTGTTCGACGTCGACCTGCCGACCGGCGAGCGCTACCGCGAATCGGCGACCTATCTGCCCGGCGACGGCGCGGTCGCCGCCGAGACGCCGTGGGGGCTGATCGGCCTCACCATCTGCTACGATCTGCGCTTCGCCCGGCTGTACGAGGCGCTGTCGGGCGCCGGCGCGGCGATCATCGCCATTCCGGCGGCCTTCACCCGACCGACCGGCGAGGCGCACTGGCATACGCTGCTGCGCGCCCGCGCCATCGAGGCCGGCGCCTTCGTCGTCGCCGCCGCCCAGACCGGCGAGCATGAAGACGGCCGCGCCACCTTCGGCCATTCGCTGGTCGTCGATCCGTGGGGCCGCCAGCTGCTCGACATGGGCACGGCGGCGGGCCACGCCGTCTGCGACATCGATCTCGCCGCGGTCGCCGACACGCGCGCGCGCATCCCGGCGATCGCGCACCGCCGCGACGTCACGCTTCGCGTCGAGCGCGGCGCGGCATGATCGTCTTCGACCTGCGCTGCGCGCAGGCGCATGTCTTCGAAGCCTGGTTCGGATCGGGCGACGATTACGACGCGCAGCGCGCGCGCGGCCTCGTCGCCTGCCCGATCTGCGGCGACCGCGAGGTGACCAAGGCGGCGATGGCGCCGGCGGTGCCGGCCAAGGGCAATCGCGCCCCTGCCGCCGGGCCGGCGCAGCCGGTGGCGGCGCATCCGCCCGAGATGGTCAAGGCGATGCTGGCGGCGATGGCCGAGGTGCAGGCCAAGGTCGAGGCGAACTGCGACTATGTCGGCGACCGCTTCGCCGACGAGGCCCGCGCCATCCATCACGGCGAGAGCGAGCGCCGCGGCATCTACGGCGAGGCGACGCCCGAGCAGGCGGTAGCGCTGAAGGAAGAGGGCATCGAGGTCGCCGCACTGCCGTTCAGGCCGAAGCGCGCCACCGACGCCTGAGCCCCCCGCTTCGAACCCGAATGATTGACTAGGAAACTTCAGCGATATAGTTTCCTAGTCAACATGAAGGTCGATGCCCCCTCGGAACTCACCGCGCATCTCGGCTTCTGGCTGCGTGCGGTATCGAATCAGGTCTCGCAGGCGTTCGCGGCGAAGCTGGCGGCCATCGACGTGACCGTCGCCGAATGGGTGATGCTGCGCTCGCTGTTCGGACGCGCGCCGGTCGCGCCGAGCCGGCTGGCAGCCGACATGGGCATGACGCGCGGCGCGATCACCCGGCTCGCCGACCGGCTGATCGCCAAGGCACTGGTGGTCCGGGCCGCGAACGCCGCCGATGCGCGTGCGCAGACGCTGGCGCTGACCCGGCGCGGCGCCGATCTGGTGCCCACGCTGGCGGCGCTCGCCGACCGCAACGACGCCGAATGCTTCGCCGCGCTGACGACGGCCGAGCGAGCGATGCTCGCAGATCTGCTCAGGCGGATGGCGGCGCGCAGCGGCGCGCCGCTGCCGCTCGATTGAATCCAAGGGTCGGACGGAGAACAGGATGCATGCTGAATCGATCGCCGCGGCGCAGGCCTGTCTCGATGCGGCGGCCAGCGACCGGATGAGCTTTCCGCAGATCGTCGACGCGCTCATCGGCGCCGGCTTCGAAAGCTATGCCGTCGACTTTCGCCGGTCGTGCGCCACCTATTATCGTCCCGACGGCGACAGCGTCGAACTGGCGACGCACCGCGTCGAAGCGCCCGTCGCCGCCGCCTTCGACGCGCCCGCCATCCGGGCGGCGATCGGCGCCGCGCAGCGGCAGGCGCCGGGCTACAGCTACCGCGGCTTCTGCGACGCGGTCGCCGCGGCGGGCTGCGCCGGCTATCTGGTGTCGTTCGCCGGCCGCCGCGCCGTCTATGTCGGTCGCACCGGCGAAACGCATGTCGAGCCGTTCCCGGGCGTCGCTCGGGCTGCAACCGCGGCGCGCGAATGAGCCTCGCCGCCGACGGGCGGCATCTGCTCACAGCCTGCGCTCGCTGAACGCGGTCGCGACGCGGTCTGCCGCGCCGCCCGCGACCGGCCGCCAAAAAAATGGCCGGGACGTTGCCGTCCCGGCCAGGTTGTTTCCTTGGGGAGGAACTGGATTAGGCGTGGTAGGCGCGCTCGCCGTGCTCGGCGAGGTCGAGCCCCTCGCGCTCCTGGTCTTCGGTGACGCGCAGGCCCATCACGGCCTTGATGATCCCGAAGAGCACGGCCGAACCGATGCCCGACCACAGGATGGCGATGCCGACCGCGATCGCCTGCGTGGTCACCTGGCCGGCCATGGAATAGTCGTCGAGACCGATGCCGCCCAGCGCCGGGCTGACGACGATGCCGGTCCCGATCGAGCCGATGATGCCGCCGATGCCGTGGATGCCGAACACGTCGAGCGAGTCGTCGAGCCCGATCTTCGGCTTGATGTAGCCGACGAACCAGTAGCAGACGACGCTCGCCACCGCGCCCAGGACGATCGCCCCCATCGGCCCGGCGATGCCGGCGGCCGGGGTGATCGCCACGAGGCCGGCGATGACGCCCGAGGCGGCGCCGAGCAGCGACGGCTTTCCGCGCGTCGCCCATTCGGCGAACATCCAGGCGAGCGCCGCGGCGGCGGTGGCGACGAAGGTGTTGATCATGGCGAGCGCGGCCCCGCCGGTCGCCTCGAGGTTCGAGCCGGCGTTGAAGCCGAACCAGCCCACCCAGAGCAGCCCGGTGCCGATGAGCGTCATCGTCAGCGAGTGCGGCGCCAGGATGTCCTTCTGGTAGCCGATGCGCTTGCCGAGCATCAGCGCGCCGACCAGGCCGGCGACGCCGGCGTTGATGTGAACGACCGTGCCGCCGGCGAAGTCGAGCGCGCCCATGTCGAAGATGATGCCGCCGGCCCACCACACCATGTGCGCGAGCGGGTAATAGACGACGACCAGCCACAGCAGCACGAACACCAGCAGGCTGGAGAATTTCACGCGCTCGGCGAGCGAGCCGACGATCAGCGCCGCGGTGATGGCCGAGAAGGTCATCTGGAAGCAGATGAACACATATTCGGGGATCACCACGCCGTCGGAGAAGGTCGCCGCGGTCGAATCGGGCGTGATGCCCGACAGGAACAGCCGCGAGAGGCCGCCGACATAGCCGTTCATCGGCCCGTCGGTGAACGACAGGCTGTAGCCCCAGAGCACCCAGGCGATGCAGGCGATGCCGGTGATGGCGAGAACCTGCGTCAGCACGCTGAGCATGTTCTTGGTCCGGACGAGTCCGCCGTAGAACAGCGCGAGGCCGGGCACGATCATCGCCAGGACCAGCACGGTCGAAATCATCATCCAGGCGGTGTCGCCCTTGTCGGGCACCGGTGCGGCTTCGGCCACGGCGGCCGTCGTCTCGACGACGGCAACGGCGGCTTCCTGCGCCCAGCCGGGCGCGGCGGTCAGCGCGAGGCCGCCCGCAAGGGCCCCCCAGCGCATGAGCTTGCTCTTAGAAATCATTCCTCGAACCCCCTTTAGAGCGCGATGTCGTTGGTTTCGCCGGTGCGGATGCGCACCGCCTGCCCGAGATCGAGCACGAAGATCTTGCCGTCGCCGATGCTGCCGGTGTGCGCGGCCTGCTGCACCGCCTCCACGACGCGCGGCGCCAGCTCGTCGGCCGCGGCGACCTCGATCTTGATCTTCGGCACCATGTTGGTGGTGTATTCGGCCCCCCGATAGATCTCGGTCTGGCCCTTCTGACGCCCGAAGCCCTTGACCTCGGATACCGTCATCCCCTGCACCCCCAGCCCGGCGAGCGCCTCACGGACCTCGTCGAGCTTGAACGGCTTTATGATGGCAACAATGAGTTTCATCCCCGCTTGCCCTCCCTGGCTCCCAGCCGGAAAGCCACTGCAGAAGCCGTGCCAAACGGCGAGTCATGGTGCGGTGCAGCATGGAGCGGCGCGAACATTGCCCATTTCATAGGCACAACGAAATGACTGGCTATTTTTCGGGCGTGTTACCCGGCTAGGGCCGTCAGCCGCGCCCGGACGTCGGCGAGGTCGCCGACGAAGCGACGATATTCGTGCGCCCTGGCCGTTTCGTCGGGCAGCCGGAGCAGGAAGCTCGGATGGACGGTGATCCACGCCTCGCTGCCGTCGCCGAGATCGATCGCGGCGCCGCGCACCTTCGCGATGGTCACGGTCTTGCCGAGCAGCGACCGCGCCGCGGTGGCGCCGAGCCCGACGATCAGCCGCGGCTTCACCAGCGCGCGCTCGTGATCGACCCAGAAGCGGCAGGCATCGACCTCGCGCGCGTCGGGGGTCTTGTGGAGGCGGCGCTTGCCGCGCGGCTCCCATTTGAAATGCTTGACCGCGTTGGTGACATAGGTGTCGGCACGGTCGATGCCGGCGTCGGCGAGCGCGCGGTCGAACAGCTGGCCTGCGGGGCCGACGAAGGGGCGGCCGGCGAGGTCCTCCTGGTCACCGGGCTGCTCGCCGACGAACATCAGCTTCGCCCGCGCCGGGCCTTCGCCGAACACCGTCTGCGTGGCGTCCTTGTAGAGCGGGCAGCGGGTACAGCTCATCGCCGCGGCGCGCGCTTCGGCAAGGCTGTCGTAGACGATCGCGTCGTCGAGCTGCGGGCTGCGCGCCATTGCCGGGACCTTCTCGCTGCTGCCGTTGGCGACCATCGCCTCGGTACGCGTGCCCGCCGCGGCGATCAGCGACGAAACGAGCGAGGTTTCGGGCATGTTGCGCCAATATTTCTTCGGCATCTCCTTGGTCATCGCCTTCACCTTCAGCCGCGCCGGGTTGAAGATCGAGGCATAATAGGTGCGCCAGGTCTCCTCGAGCGGATCGCCGTCGGGGGCGTCGGCACGCCTCGCGCCGGGGGTGAAGTCGAGCGCCGCGCCGTCCCAGTGGACGCACAGTTCGGGCGTCAGGATCGACCAGCGCATGCTGGCGAAGCGCCGCGCGAAGAAGCCGGCGTTGCGGCGGACGATATGATGCTCGGGCTCGAACCAGGCGATGAAGCGCGTGCCTTCGTCGTCCTCGACCTCGCGGAAGCGCACGAAGGCGCGCATCTTATGGATGTCGCGGCCGACCGACTTGGCCATCGCCTCGAGCCGGTGGACGAGCAAATCGGCGCTGTCCTCGAGCAATTTGGGCGAGCCGCGCAGCCGGCGCAGCGCCTGGTAGAGCAGCGCGAAGCGCGCCGGGTCGCGGTGGCAGATCACCGCCTCGGCGAGCTCAACGAAGCGCTTGGGGACCGAGAAACTGGCCTTGGCTTCGGGGAGCGGGGTGGGTGGCTCGGCGAGCAGATCGGCCTGACCGCCTTCGACCTGCCAGATGATTTCGTCGGACGGGGTTTCGGACGCGAGCAGCGCGCGGGCGGCGGTGCGCCAGCCGTCGAAATCGGCTTCATGGGCGAGGAGGACGACGGGCATCGCAGTTGGCTAAGTCTCGAACGAGGATTGGCGGATCACCAACGCCGCCCCAATTCACTTTGTGTCATCCCCGCGAAGGCGGGGATGACAGGAAAGGGGGGTGGTCAGCGAATCACGCCGCGAACAGGTCGAGCTGCTTGCCCGGCGCGCGCAGCGCCGGGCGCAGATCCAACCGGTCGACGAAGGCGGTCGGGCGCCAGCCGTCGGCGGTCATGAAGGCGCGGACGCGGTCGACCGAGACGGTGAGGCGCCCGACGTCCTCGAGCCGCAGCCGCCGCCAGCGGCGCGCGGCGAGGATGCGGTCGACCGCCTTCACGCCGAGCCCGGGGATGCGCAGCAGCAGCTCGCGCGGCGCCGAATTGACGTCGAGCGGGAAGATGTCGCGATGCTTCAGCGCCCAGGCGGTCTTGGGGTCGATGTCGAGCGGCAGCCAGCCGTCGTCGGTGGCGGCCTGCACCTCGCCGGGCGCAAAGCCGTAGAAGCGCATCAGCCAGTCGGCCTGGTAGAGCCGGTGCTCGCGCAGCAGCGGCGGCCGCGCCGGCGGCAGGTCGGCCGACGCGTCGGGGATCGGGCTGAACGCCGAATAATAGACGCGGCGCAGCTTGAAGCGGTCGTAGAGCTGGCTGGCGGTGCCGACGATGTCGCTGTCGCTCGCGGCATCGGCGCCGACGATCATCTGCGTCGACTGGCCGGCGGGGGCGAAACCCGGCGCCGACTTGTAGCGCTTCTTGGCGTCGGCGGTGTCGTCGATGTGGCGGCGCAGCTGGCGCATGCTGCCGCGGATGCGCGCCGAATCCTTCTCGGGCGCATAGGCCTTGAGGCCGGCGTCGGTCGGCAGCTCGACGTTGATCGACAGCCGGTCGGCGTAGCGGCCGGCGGCCTCGACGAGGTCGGGCGCGGCGTCGGGGATGGTCTTCAGGTGGATATAGCCGCGGAAGTCGTGGACCTCGCGCAGCGTCTGCGCGACGCGGACCATCGCCTCCATCGTATAGTCCGACGAGCGGATGATTCCCGACGACAGGAACAGCCCCTCGATATAGTTGCGGCGGTAGAAGGCGAGCGTGAGGTTGACGACCTCGTCGACCGAGAAGCGCGCGCGGCGGACGTTCGACGACTTGCGGTTGATACAATAGGCGCAGTCAAAGATGCAGCTGTTGGTGAGCAGGATCTTCAGCAGCGAGATGCAGCGGCCGTCGGGCGCATAGGCGTGGCAGATGCCCATGCCCTCGGTCGAGCCGATGCCCTTGCCGTCGGACGAGTTGCGTTTCGTGGTACCCGACGAGGCGCAGGAGGCGTCATATTTCGCCGCGTCGGCGAGGATCGCGAGCTTCGCGCGGGTGTCGAGCTGAGCCATATGTTCTGTCTATGTTCCTGAAACGCCGGGGTCGAGCCATTTGCGACGAGTGGCGCCGAATCGCCGGCTGCGGCGTTGGCAGGCCATGACCGACGATATCGACGACCTGCGCCGGCGGATGGAGGCGGCGGCGGCGGCGCTGGACTTCGAGGAGGCGACGCGGCTGCGCGACCGCATCAGCCTGCTGCGCGGCGGCGCGGCGGTCGAGGATGTCGGCGAGGTCGACACCTCGGGGCTCGAACGTCAGGCGCCCGGCGCGATGGGGCTCGGCACCAGCCAGCAGCGCGTCACGCCGCCCGCCGGCTGGAAGCCGCCGCGCCGGCCCGATCCGATGACCACCGGCCGGTCGCGTCCGAGGGGGCGAGGCCAGGCGAAATCATAGGCGCCGCCCGTCTCGAGCGCGCGCCGAGCGGCCGGCCGCGCAGGGATGCGCTGCGGGAGACTCGCTGGACCGGTCAGCGCGGCGTCTCGTCGAGGCGCGTCGCCGCCGCCATCCGGTCGATGAAGACGAGAGCGTCATAGGGGCGGGCGACATCGGCGACCGGCACCGCGTCATATTTGGGGATGCGCGCGGTGGTGACCGATGCCAGCGCCGCGTCGCGCCGGGCGGCGCGGAGATCGACGAACAGCTGCGGCCGGCCGAGCCGGTGGAGCCGCTCCTCGAGGCTCGCCGCGGGCGCCGGGTCGATCGCCGTCGCCTGGCCGCCGGCCGCCCACTGGTCGACGCCCTGGTAGGCGGTCATGCCGATCGTGAAGAGGTCGTCGCCGAGCCACTCGCGGAGGAACACGCCGGTCGGCTTCATGCGGTCGGGCGCCGGAGCAAGGTGCAGGCTGCGGAAGTCGGCGCCGTAATGCGCGTCCATGACATGCGCATTGTGTGCCCAGATGATGATCCGCCGACCGACATGGACGTCGTCGATCAGCCAGCGCGCGAGGTCGGCGTTGCGCGCATCGCGGCGATTCTCGAGCTCGACCGGCGCCACCACGCCCTGCTTGCGGTCGACGCGATTGCGCGCGTCGGCCCGGACGTTCTCGATCGCCTCCGTCATGAAGCGCCACCGCGCCGCGCCGATAGCGGCGGCGATCGGCGCGCGCTGCGCGCGCAGCGTGGCGAGCAGGCCGTCGACGGCGGTTTCGAGCGTGCGCAGATCGGCGGGCAGCCGGTCGGCGAAGACCCGCGTGCGCGCGGCGATCGCCGTCTCGGCGAGCTTCTCCATCCGCGACCGCAGCGCCGGATCGCCGATGCCCGTCGCCAGCGACCGCAGATCGGCGGCGAAGCGCTCGACCGACCCGCGGGCGCTCACCTGCATGTCGAGCCCGGCCATCGCGAGCGGCCGCCCGCCGCGATGGCTGTCCTGCGCATAGCGGAACAGCGGCGCGACCTCGGCGGCGTTCGCCCACAGCGCGAAGACGCCGCGGCGCGCGGCGGCAACCGGCTCCTCGCCGGCGCGCAGCGCCGCCTCGGTCAGCCCGACGTCGTAAAGCCCCGACTCCCAGAGCAGCACGTCGAAGCCGAGCCGCTGGTGGAGGAACTTGATCAGCCTCACCTTGGCGGCGAAGCTGGTGCCCGCGCCGTGGCCGGGCTCGCCGAGCTGGACGACGCGAGCGGCACCGATCGCCCGGCCGATCGGTTCCAGATCGCCGAAGTCCGCGTCCGCCGGCCCGGTCGAACCGATCGGTATGGCGTGCGCCGCCAGCCAGCGCTGCGCCGGATCGTCGTCGCCGCCGCGCGCCGGCGCTGCCAGCGACAGCGCCGCGAGCCCCAGCGTGAACGTCCGCCTCGAAACCATGTCTGCCGCCCCCGTCGCGATGCCGCGGCCTCCATAGCACGACCGCGCCGGTTGCGCAGAAGCGCTACAGCCCTTCGCCGCCGACCCAGTGCGCGTTCGAGAAGCGGCGGGCGAGATGCCAGACCTGCGCGCGGATGTCGGGGACGGCGGTGATCTCCCAATGCGCGCCGCGCGTCACCGGGCCGAGCGCATAGAGGCGCGGCTGCGGCGCGCCGTCGGCGCCGATCAGGCGCGAATCGGCATCGACGTCGAGGCCGAGCCCGCAGGCGTCGGGGCGGGCGAGGCCGTCGGCGAGCAGCTGGCGGAGCAGCGGGTCGGTCGAGCGCGCCGCGGCGCCGGCCGGGCCGGTGCAGTTGACGACGCGCGCGACCGGCAGCCGCTCGACGGTGCGGCTGCCGCGCGGACGCCAGATGATGGCGTCGGGCTCGCTGGCGACGACGTGGCCGGCGCGCGTCTCGAGCCGGCCGGCGGCGCGCAGCGCGTCGATCCGCGCCGCGACCTCGGGCGCCAGCCGGTGGCGATGCACGTCCCACCAGGGGCGGAGGTGGCGCAGGAAGCGGGCGCGCTCCGCGCCCGCGGCGCGGCGCCACAGCTCCTGCGTGTGCGGGCGCAGCTCGTCGACCGCGCCGCGCCAGCCGATCGCCGCGGCGCGGGCGCGCACCGCGCGTAGCAGCGCGACGGCGGTGGCGGGCGGCGTGTCGGCAAGCTTGCCCGGCGTCGACGCGGCATGCGCGCGCGGCAGCAGCCCGCGCCGCGACAGCGCGACGAGCCGGCCGCGAAACGCCGCGGCGTCGACCGCCAGCGCCACGTCGACCATCGTCAGCCCGGTGCCGAGCAGCAGCAGCGTGTCGCCATCGCCGAGCCCCGCCGCGACGTCGGGCGCCCAAGGGTCGCCGACATAGCGGTCGCCGAGCACGTCGGGGTCGATGCCGGGCGGCGGGTGCGGCGGCAGATTGCCGGTGGCGATCACCGCGGCGTCGGCGCGCTCGCGCTCGCCGTCGGCGAAGTCGAGCGTGACGCCGTAGCCGTCGGGACGGATCGCGGTCACCGCGCCGGCGCGCGTCGCCAGCCGGTTGCCGGCCTGGCGCGCGGTGGCCGCCAGCAGGTCGCCGAGATAGGCGCCGTAGGTGGCGCGCGGCACGAAGGCGGCGGGGGTGGCGCTCGCGTCCTGCGCCATCAGCCAGTCGGCGAAATGCGACGGCGTGTCGGGCAATGCGCTCATGTTGGCGGCACGCACGTTGAGCAGATGGCCGGCGTTGCCCGTCGCATAGGCGACGCCGCGCGCGAAATCCTCGCCGCGCTCGATCAGCAGCGCGTCGGGCCCGTCGTGGCGGACGAGGTTGATCGCGAACAGCGCGCCCGAGAAGCCGGCGCCCACAACGGCCACCCGTGACAATCGTCCCGCCATTCTCGCTCCTGCGCCACCGCGCCGCGCGGCGGCCCCGCATCGACAATGCTGACGCTTGCGAAACGTTCAATCAACCGGGCATGGTCGGCGCGATGGGGCGCCCCGGTCGCGCGGCGCCGCGACTCCGGGGGAGAGATGATGCGCCTGATTCTTGCCGCGCTGGCCGCCAGCCTGCTGTCGACGACGGCGCTCGCCGTGCCCGCCGATGACCTGAAGGCGGTGCTCGACGATCATTGGGCCTGGGCGATGAAGAATTCGCCGATCTACGCGACGATGCTCGGCGTGCGCGACTACGACCGCGAGCTCGGCGATCCGTCGCTCGCCGCCGAGGACCGGCGCGCGGCGGAGGCGCAGGCGCTGATCGACCGGCTCGACCGCATCGACGAGGCCGGCCTGTCGGCCGCCGACCGCACCAACCGGGCGATCCTGCGCCGCCAGCTCGCCGAGCAGGTCGAGGGCAACCGCTTCGGCCAGCGCGCCGTCACCTTCACCACCTATTCGAGCTGGTTCCAGAACATCGCCGGTATCGGCGAGGACCTGCCGTTCCAGACCAGGGCGGATTACGAGAGTTATCTGGCGCGGCTCGCCGCCTATCCGGCGTACAACGACGCGCAGATCGCGGTGACGCGACAGGGGCTGGCGGACGGCCATGCCCAGCCGTGCGAGCCGCTGAAGGGGTTCGAGAAGACCATCGCCGGCGTGATCGTCGACGACCCGACCGCGTCGCGCTTCTACATTCCGTTCAAGCGCCAGCCGTCGACGATCTCGGATGCCGACTGGGCGGTGCTCGACGCGCGCGCGCGCCAGCTCATCAGCGGGACGATCAACCCGGCGTACCGGAAGACGCTCGACTTCTATACCCGCGACTATGCGCCCCGCTGCCGGACGGTCGCCGGCGTCGGCACCACGCCGGGCGGTCCCGCCTATTACGCGTTCCGCGTCCGCGCCGAGACCACCACCGACCTCACCCCCGACGCGATCCACCGAATCGGCCTTTCCGAGGTGGCGCGGATCGGCGCCGAGATGGAGGCGGTGGCGAAGACGGCGGGCTATGCCGACCGCAGGAGCTATGTCGCGCATCTGCGCAGCGACCCGCGCTATTATCCGAAGACGCCGGGCGAGCTGATGCGCGAGGCGGCCTATCTGGCCAAGCTGATCGACGGCTGGATGCCCAAGCTGTTCGGCAATTTGCCGCGGCTGCCCTATACGGTGCGCGAGATCCCCGCCGAGATCGCCGAGGGCACGACCACCGCCTATTACGGCAGCGGCAAGCTGACCAGCGCGACGCCGGGCGTCTACTGGGTCAACACCTCGAAGCTCGACCAGCGGCCCTTCTACGAGCTGCCGTCGCTGACGATGCACGAGGCGGTGCCCGGGCATCATCACCAGATCAGCCTCGCGCAGGAGCTCGACCTGCCGATGTTCCGCCGCTTCGGCTTCTCGAGCACCGCCTTCACCGAGGGCTGGGCGCTCTATACCGAGCGGCTCGGCATCGAGATGGGGATGTACGATACACCGGCGAAGGAGATGGGGCGGCTGTCCTACGAGATGTGGCGCGCCTGCCGGCTGGTGGTCGACACCGGCATCCATTCGAAGGGCTGGACGCGCGACCAGGCGATCCAGTTCATGCTCGACAACACCGCGCTCAGCCGCGGCAACATCGAGGCCGAGGTCAACCGCTACATCACCTGGCCGGGGCAGGCGCTCGCCTACAAGCTCGGCGAGCTGGCGATCCGCCGGCTGCGAACCAAGGCGGAAGCCGAACTCGGCGAAAAATTCGACCTGCGCGCCTTCCACGACACGGTGCTCGAACAGGGGCCGGTGCCGCTCGACCTGCTCGAACGCCACGTCAATGCATGGATCGCGGCGAAGAAGACGGCGTGAGACGCGGAACCACCCGCCGCTCCCGAGCGCTTGGGAACGGCAAGCAGATGGAGAGACAGGAATGTTCGGACGAATCATGGGCGCGCTGGCTGGCCGCTCGATCGCGCGCAACGTCGGCACCGTCGCGGGTGGCACCCGCGGCGCCCTGATCGGCGCCGCGCTGCCGACCGTCATGCGGCGCATGGGGCCGATGGGGATGATCGCGGCGGCGGCGGGCGGCTATGCGGTCAAGCGCCTCATCGACAAGCGCCGGGCGCAACAGGCGACGACGGGCGCCGCGCCGCGCTATTCAGGCCCGAAGGTCCGTCCGTAAGCTCGATTGCCACAGCGCCAGCAAGGGCGTCACGACGAGCTCCAGCCCGAGGCCGACCACATGGCCCGGGCCGGGGACGCCGGCGGCGATCATCCCGCCGAGCCGCGCCAGCCCGCCGATGACCACCAGCGCCGCGATCCAGCGGAAGCGGACGGTCATCGTCTCGATGCGCGGGATGCAGCTGAGCAGCGCCAGCCCCAGCCCGAAGAAGATGCCCGACAGATAGCGGAAATGGCTGTCGAGATCGGCACCGCCGCCGCCGAGCCAGCCGGCGCCATGGATCATCCCCATGGCGCCGAAGCCGAGCGGCGACAGGCTGAGCACCAGCAGCGAAAGCTGCAGCAGGCGGCGGCTCATCGGCGCATCGCCGCGTCGTAGATCGCGCGATAGGCGGCGGCGGTCGCAGCGAAATCATAGTCGGCGGCGACCTTGGCGCGGTTGGCGGCGCCGACCTCGGCGCGCAACGCCGGATCGGCGATCAGCGCCGCCAGCGCCCGGCCGAGCCCCGCCTCGTCGGCGGCGAGGAAGCGCTGGTTGGCGTCCGACACGATCTCGGCGACGTCGCCGACGCGCGTCGCGGCGGCGGGCAGCCGCGCCGCCATCGCCTCGACGAGGCTGATCGGGAATTGCTCGCTGTCCGACGACAGCGCGAAGACGTCGAACAGCCCGACATAGCGGTGCGGATGCGCAACGAAGCCGGGCATGACCAGCCGGTCGGCGATCCCCTCGCGTTCGGCCGCGGCGCGGATCGCCGCTTCTTCGGGGCCGCGCCCGACGATCACCAGCCGCGACGCCACGCCGGGCGTGGCGCGCGCCGCGGCGGCGAAGGCGCGGACCAGCCGCGGCAGGTTCTTGACGGCGCGCAGCCCGGCGAGCGTGCCGACGACGACCTCGCCGTCGCGGCGCGCGAAGCCCGGGATGGCGTCGGGCGCCGGTCGATCGGCGTACAGCGCCATGTCGACGCCGTTGGGAACATAGGCGACGCGCGCGCGCGGCTGGCGCCAGACCTCGATCGCGATCCGTTCGAGGTTGCGCGACGGCACCATCAAACGGGCGACGCCGGGCAGGAACAGCCGGCGGAAGATCACCCGCTTGGGCTTCTGCCGGACGGTCTCGTCCTCGTTGAAGCCGTCCTCGTGATGGATCATCGGCCGATGCGCGAACATGCGATTCGCCCCGACCGCGTCCATCGACCCCCAATTATAGGTGAGGATCAGGTCATAGCCCTGCATCGCCGCGGCGATCCGGCGCCAGCGCGCCGGACCAGGCTTGCCTTCGAGGCTGGGGAAATCGGTCAGCAAGCGGAAGTCGACCGTCGGCGCGATCAGCGCCGCCGCGCCGGTTTCGCCCGGAGCGGCCGAGACGATGTCGTGCCCGAAGGCGTCGCCCCAGGCGTTCATCAGCGCCACGGCGCGCGCTTCCTTGCCGCCGAGGTTGAAGGTCGAATGGAGGTGGAGGAGGCGGGGCCGCATTGGCCTGCCGCTATAGCAAGCGGCGGCGGCGGCGCGAAGTCGCTGGCGATATTAACCTTCGTCCGCTACGGAGCCCGGCGATGGCGGGCTTCTATCTGTGTCGCAACGACGCGCGCGCGACCGAGCGGCTGGTGGCGGCACGCGCGCAGTTCGCGCGCCACGGCTTCGGCGCGCCGACCGATTTCGCCACGCCCGACCATGTCGGCTTCCACGTTCCTTTCATCCACGGCGGCCCGGCCGGATTCCTGCAGCGCGGCGACGATTTCGTCGCGGTGGCGGGGACGCTGGTGTTCGACGGCCAGTTCGGCGCGCCGGCGCTCGCCGCGCTGCTCGACGCCTTCGAGCTGCCGTTCAGCGGCTGGGAGCGGCTGCGCGGCCATTTCGCGCTGCTGGTACGCAAGGCCGGGCGTACCGCGCTGCTCACCGACTTCTTCGGCGCCTTCCAGCTGTTCCACGACCGCCGCTTCGAGGTGCTGTCGACCTCGTTCCTCGCCACCGCCGGCAGCGTGCCGCGGCTGACCTGGGCGAAGCAGGGCGTCTATGAATTCGCCTTCAACGTCTTTCCGGTCGGCGACGACACCGTCTTCGACGAGGTGCGGCGGCTCGGCCCCGACGTGCAGATCGAGCTCGGCAGCGCGGTGGTGCGCCATCCGGTCGCCAAGCCGCTGCCGGCCGCCGCCACCGACATGCCGCTCGACGAGCGCATCGACCGCATGGCCGACCGGCTCCGCCACGAGGCCGACCCCTATGTCGCCGAATGGGGCGACCGCATGCAGTGCCCGCTGTCGGGCGGGCTCGATTCGCGGCTGGCGCTGGCGCTGCTGCGCGATCGTGGCGTCAAGCCGCACGTCTATGTCTATGGCCGGCCGGGGATGGAGGATGTCGAGATCGCGCGCGCGGTCGGCGCCGCCGAGGGCTTCGAGGTCGAGCTGTTCCAGAAGGCGGCGTGGCGCGACATCGGCCCCGAGGAGTATGCCGAGCAGGTCGAGCGCAATTTCCACGAGACCGACGCGCTGGTCACCGACGGCGGCCTCTTCGACAACGGCGGCAATGCCTATGCGCGCCACGCGCGGCAGCAGGGCGGCCAGCTCGCGGTGTCGGGCGGGTGCGGCGAGGTGTTCCGCAACTTCTTCTACCTGCCGGACCGGCCGCTGCGCGCGCGCGACGTCACCGATGCCTTCTTCGCCCGCTTCACCACCACCGACACCAGCGAGGCCTTCGACTCGCGCGCGTTCCTCGGCGCGATCGAGGCCAAGGCGCTGGCGGCGCTCGGCCTGCCCGCCGACATGCGCGAGCCGCTGCCGCGCGCGCTGGTCGAACAACTCTATCCGCGGCTGCGCTGTCGCGCCTTCTTCGGCCGCGAACTGAGCCTCGTCGGCCGGCAGGGCGGCTATTTCATGCCGTTCTTCGACCGCGAGGTGGTCGAGGAAGCGCTGACGCTGCCGATGGCGCTGAAGAATCTCGGGCGCTTCGAGGCGGCGCTGCTGACGCGGCTCGACCCGCGCCTCGCCAGCCGCCCCTCGGCCTATGGCCATGCCTTCGACCAGCCGCCGTCGCGCGAGCATCTGATGTCGGAGTGGAGCACGAGGTCGCGGCCGATCTGGATGCGCCGCCACAGCTATGCGCTGCGTCGCCGCATCGGCCCGCTGGCCGACGAGCATGGCGGCCTGCTGTCGCCGATCTACCTCGGCCGCGTGCTCGACCTGCACTTCCCGCACATGCGGCGCTTCTTCGCGATGGACAATGTCGCCGACAGCGGCCTCTACCGGCGCATCGCCACGCTCGAATATCTCGGCCAGCAGGTCGAAGCGCGGCTAGGCGACGACCTCTAGGAAGGCGTCGATCGCCGCGACGGCGGCGGGCTCGTCGAGCGCGGGCGCGTGGCCGACGCCGGGCACCTCCACCGCGGTCAGCCGCGGCAGCCGCCGCGCCATCTCCGCCTGCGTCGCCGGCGCGAACACGTCGGACAGCGCGCCGCGCAGCGACAGCACCGGCACGTCGCCGAGCGCCTCGAGCGCCGGCCACAGATCGACGCCGACCTCGCCGCCGGGCAGCCGGAAGGGTTCGGCGATGCGCGCGTCATAGTCCCAGACGATGCGCCCCGAGCCGGCGACCCGGCACAGCTGCTTGGCCATGCGCAGCCAGTCGGCCATCTGGTAGCGCGGATAGACCGCGGCATTGCCGGCGGCGATGTCGCGCGCCGCATGCATCCAGGTCGGCCAGTTGCCGCCCTTGCCGACATAGGATTTGATCCGCGCGAGGCCCTCGGGGGCGATCTCGGGGCCGATGTCGTTGAGCACGGCGCCGGCCAGCAGCCCGGGATGCGTCGCGGCGAGCAGCATGGTGATGAGCCCGCCAAGCGAGGTGCCCACCGACACCAGCCGCGCGAGCTTCAGCTGCTCGACGAGCGCCTCGACGTCCTGCAGGTAGGTGAGCGGCACATAGCTGAGCGCGTCCTTGGCGAACGCCGATTCGCCGCGCCCGCGCAGCGACACGCAGATCACCCGCCACTCGCCGGCGAGGCGGCCGGCCAGCCCCTCGAAATCGCGGACGTTGCGCGTCAGCCCGGGGATGCAGAGCAGCGGCGGGCGGCCCGCCGGCCCGGCATAGTCGCGATAATGCAGCCGCAAGCCGTCGCGCGACCAATAATAACCGTCGGTGAAGGCCGCCTCGCTCATCGTCGCGGCGGACGCTATCGCATCGCCGCCGCTTGGCCAACGCCCGCGTCGCGGCCCAAATCTTTTGACTCTGACTCAGGAAGCTAGGATATCCTGCGGGATCAGGACTGGCCGCCGCACATCGCGGCCGGAGGGGAAGTTTCTATGGCCACCAAAGCCGCCGAGCCGCGGGCCCGCCGCTATGACCCGGCCGAGACGCGCCAGCGCGTGCTCGAGGCCGCCAACATGCTGTTCTCCACCAAGGGATTCGTGTCGACCGGCACCGCCGACATCGCGCGCGCCGCCGACGTTTCCGAAGGCTCGATCTTCTATCATTTCGGATCGAAGAAGAATCTGCTGATCGAGCTCGGCCGCCAGTATGGCCAGAATATGATCGCGGCGATGGATCGCGGCGAGGGGCTCGACCAGCTGACCATCGAGACGACGATCGAGCGCTGCTTCGATTATTGCGCGACGCACAAGCAGTGGGAAGCGATCAACCAGGGCGGCACCGAGCGTATCGGCGCGTCGAGCCCCGGCAGCCATTTCCACGATCCCGAAGCCGAGCCCTTCTACCGCTCGTCGCGCGAGGTCGTCGTCGCCTGGACCGAGGCGCATATGCGCGCGCAGCTCGCGGCGCAGGGGCGGAACGACATCAACATCCCGGTCGCCGCGTCCTTCGTCTATGCCGCGGTCGGCGACGCGCTCGACCGGGCGTTCGGCTCGGGCGCCACGCTCGAGGAGCGCGAGGCGATCAAGCTGGAAACGATCCGCTTCGTCAGCGCCGCCTGCGGCTACCGGAGCTAGGAACTCCGGTCGCCGCGGGCTATTGACCGCGCGTGACCGATCCCGCCTTCCGCCCCGCGCGCGCCATCCACGAGCTGGGCGGCGATTTCTACGATGTCGTCGCGGCGGCGGATTTTCCGCAAGCCGTCATCCGGTTCCGCAACGACCGGCACGCGGCGACCGTCGGCCTCGCCGCGCTGAGCGATGCGGAATGGACCGCGCATTTCGGCCGGTTCGAACCGCTGCCGGGCAGCCTCGAGGCGCCGCTGGCGCTCCGCTACCACGGGCACCAGTTCCGCACCTACAATCCCGATCTCGGCGACGGTCGCGGCTTCCTGTTCGCGCAGATGTACGACGACAAGGGACGGCTGCTCGACCTCGGCACCAAGGGATCGGGGCAGACGCCGTGGAGCCGATTCGGCGACGGGCGGCTGACGCTGAAGGGCGGGGTGCGCGAGGTACTGGCGACGGAGATGCTCGAGGCGCTCGGCGTCGAGACCTCGAAGACCTTCTCGCTGATCGAGACGGGCGAGGCGCTGGTGCGCAGCGACGAGCCGTCGCCGACGCGCTCGGCGGTGATGGTGCGGCTGTCGCACAGCCATATCCGCTACGGCAGCTTCCAGCGCCTCGCCTATCTGAAGCAGCCCGAGAATATCGAGAAGCTGACCGACTATGTCCTGCGCCACTATGTACCGGGGGGCGCCGAGGCGCCCGACCGCTACGCGGCGCTGATGGATCATGCGGTGTCGGGCGCCGCGCGGCTGGCGGCGGGCTTCATGGCGGCCGGCTTCGTCCACGGCGTGCTCAACACCGACAACATCAACATCACCGGCGAGAGTTTCGACTACGGCCCCTATCGCTTCGCGCCGCGCTACGACCCGTCGTTCACCGCCGCCTATTTCGACCATCAGGGACTCTATTCCTATGGCCGGCAGGCCGAGGCGCTGCACTGGAACGTGCATCAGCTGGCGCTGGCGCTGCACACCGTCGCGCCCACCGAGAGCCTCGTCCCCGCGTTCGGCGACTATCCGCTGCGCTTCGAGGCCGAGCTGCGGATCGCGGTGCTCGGGCGGCTGGGGGTCCGCCCGCGCGACGACGCGAGCGATCTGGCGCTGCTGCAGGCGATGGAATCGGCGCTCGAGAAGACCGGCCTGCCGCTCGACCGCTTCTACTTCGACTGGCGCGGCGGCCGGCGCCGCGGCGACAGCCCCGCCGAGGCCAGCTATGCGCTGCCGGCCTTCGAAAGCTTCGTCGGCGCGATCGCCGGCTATGAGCCCGCCGCCGACACCTCGCACGACTATTGGGCGGACCCGGACCCCTGCGCGCTGCTGATCGACGAGATCGAATCGATCTGGTCGGCGATCGCCACATCGGACGATTGGCGGCCGTTTCACGCCAAAATCGCCGCGATTCGGCGCATGGGCGACGCGATGCGGCCGAAAAACCAGCCGAGTTGACCCGAAACGATGCCGCTGTCACCAAGCGCCGCATGAACTCCGTTTCCCGAACGATCGTCGACAACCTGCTGGCGCAGGGCATCACCCACGCCTTCGCGGTGCCGGGCGAAAGCTATCTGCAGGTGCTCGACGCGCTCTACGACGTGGGGGACCGCCTCCGGCTGGTCACCTGCCGCCACGAGGCCGCCGCCGCCAACATGGCCGAGGCCTATGGCAAGCTCACCGGCAAGCCCGGCGTGGCGCTGGTGACGCGCGGCCCCGGCGCGACGCATGCGGCGATCGGGGTTCACACCGCCTTCCAGGATTCGACGCCGATGCTGCTGTTCGTCGGCCAGGTCGGCACCGACATGCTGCAGCGCGAGGCCTTTCAGGAGATCGACTACCGCTCGATGTTCAGCGGGGTCGCCAAGCGGGTGTTCGTGATCGACCGCGCCGACCGCGCCGCCGAGCTGGTGGCGAGCGCCTATGCGGCGGCGATCTCGGGGCGGCCGGGGCCGGTCGTCGTCGTGCTGCCCGAGGATTTGCTCGGCGACGAAGCGCCGCCCGCGGTCGCCACGCCGATCGTCGCTGCCGAGCCGTCGCCCGACGCCAGCTGCATCGCCCGGCTGGCCAACCTCCTCGCCGAGGCCGAGCGGCCGATCCTGTGGATCGGCGGCTCGGGCTGGTCCGACGAGTCGGTCGCCAACGTCGCGCATTTCGCCGAGGACGCGCTGATCCCCGTGGTCACCAGCTGGCGGCGCAAGGACCGGTTCGACAACAGCCACCCCAAATATGCCGGCGAGCTCGGCCTCGGCTCGAACCCCAAGCTCGTCGAACGGGTGCGGTCGGCCGATCTCATCATCGCGCTCGGCACGCGCCTCGGCGAGGTGGCGAGCCAGGCCTATACGCTGCCTTCGGTGCCCGATCCGGCGCAGCAGCTCGTCCACATCCATGTCGACGGCGACACGGTGGGAGCGGTGACGCGGCCGACGCTGGCGATCCAGGCCTCGGTGCGGCTCGCCGCGGCGGCGCTCGCCGAACTGGGCTTCATGATCGACGGTGCGCGCTGGGCCGGCTGGGCCGAGGCGGCGCGTGCCGACTATGAGGCCTGGGTGCAGCCGACGCAGGTCGAGGCGGGCGTCAACATGGCCGAGGTCATCGCGCACGTCGACAGCGTCGTCGGCGCCGACGCGATCTTCGCCAACGGCGCCGGCAATTTCGCCGCCTGGCTGCACCGCTTCCACCAGCATCGCCGCTTCGGCACGCAGCTGGCGCCGACCTCGGGGGCGATGGGCTATGGCGTGCCCGCCGGCATCGCCGCCAAGATCCTCCATCCCGACCGCGAGGTGATCGTCGTCGCCGGCGACGGCGACTTCCTGATGTCGGGGCAGGAGCTGGCGACGGCGATGCGCTACGAAGCCAACCTCGTCATCCTCGTCGTCGACAATGCGCAATATGGCACGATCCGCATGCATCAGGCGCGCGACTTCCCCGGCCGCCAGTCGGGCACCGCGCTGACCAACCCCGACTTCGCGGCGTTCGCCGAGAGCTTCGGCGCGTTCGGCGCGACGGTCGAGCGCACCGCCGATTTCGCCGCGGCGTTCGCCGCGGCGCGCGCCAGCGGCAGGCCGGCGCTGATCGCGCTCAGGACCGACCCCGACGAGATCGCGCCGGGACGGCGGCTGACGCGCTAGCGCCGGCCTGCTACAACCCACCCATGCCCGGATTGTCATCCCAGGAACGCGACGTGCTCGCCACGCTCGACGGACGTCACGACGCCATGCTGGCGCGTGTCGAGGCGTGGGCGGCGATCAACTCGGGCAGCCGCAACCTCGACGGGCTCGCGGCGATGGCGGCGGCGCTCGCGGGCGCGTTCGGCGCGATCGGCGAGGTGGTGCTGCGCGATCCGAGCCCGGTCGAGGCGGTCGATGCCGCCGGCGTCCGGCAGCCGGTCGCGCATGGCCGCAACCTTCACGTCACCCGCCATGGCGATGCGATGACGCGCGTGCTGCTCACCGGACACATGGACACGGTGTTCGGCGCCGATCATCCCTTCCAGGCCGGCCGCTGGCTCGACGGGCGCACGCTCAACGCGCCGGGCGCCGCCGACATGAAGGGCGGCATCGCGGTGATGCTGGCGGCGCTCGAGGCGTTCGAGGCGTCGCCGTTCGCCCGGCATCTCGGCTGGGAGGTCGTCATCAACAGCGACGAGGAAGTGTCGTCGCTCGGCTCGGCGGCGCTGCTCGCCGAGGCGGCGAAACGCTGCGAGGTCGGGCTGACCTACGAGCCGGCGCTGCCCGACGGCACGCTCGCCGGCGCGCGCAAGGGCAGCGGCAATTTCTCGGCGGTGATCCGCGGCCGCGCCGCGCATGCCGGGCGCGAGCCCGAGAAGGGCCGCAACGCCATCGTCGCCGCCGCCGACCTCGCGATGCGGCTGGCGGTGCTGGCGCGCGACGGCCTGTCGGTCAACCCGGCGAAGATCGACGGCGGCGGCCCCAACAACATCGTTCCCGACCTCGCGGTGCTGCGCTTCAACGTCCGTCCGGCGACGCTCGCCGACCAGCGGCTGGCCGACGAGGCGATCGCCGCGGCGATCCACGGCGTCAAGTCGCTGCACGAGGTGTCGGTCGAGCTGCACGGCGGCTTCGCGCGGCCGCCCAAGCCGCTCGACGAGAACCAGCTGCGGCTGTTCGAGCTGGTGCGCGACGCCGGCCGCGACCTCGGGCTTCCCGTCGGCTGGCGCGACACCGGCGGCGTGTGCGACGGCAACAATCTCGCCGCGCAGGGGCTGCCCGTCGTCGACACGCTGGGGGTGCGCGGCGGGGCGATCCATTCGGCCGACGAATATATGCTCGCCGACAGCCTCGTCGAGCGCGCCAGGCTGTCGGCGCTGGTGCTGATGCGGCTGGCGCAGGGGCGGCTGCCGTCATGAGCTGGTTCGTCCGCCCGGCGCGCGAGGACGATCTCGACGCGGCGCTCGAGCTGGCGCGCATGACCGGCGGCGGCTTCACCAACCTGCCGCCCAACCGCGACGCGCTGGCGCGGCGGCTGGCCTGGTCGGCCGAGTCGTTCGCCCGCGACATCGCGGCGCCCGACAATGAATATTACATGCTGTTCCTCGAGGATTCGGCGACGGGGCGGATCGGCGGCACCGCCTGCCTGTTCAGCCGCGTCGGCGCCGAGTGGCCCTTCTACAGCTACAAGCTCGGGATGGTGACGCAGACCTCGCGCGAGCTCAAACGCACCTTCGCGATGCAGACGCTCTACCTCGTCAACGACTATGACGGCGCGTCGGAGGTCGGCGGGCTGTTCCTGCACCCCGAGCTGCGCGTCGCCGGGCTCGGCCGGCTGCTGGCGCGCTCGCGCTATCTGTTCATGGCACAGCACCGCGCGCGCTTCGGCGACCGCGTGCTCGCCGAGCTGCGCGGCTGCATCGACGAGCAGGGCGGCTCGGCCTTCTGGGACGGGCTCGGCGCCAAATTCTTCGGCATGCCGTTCCAGGAAGCCGACAGCTTCAACAGCCTTCACGGCAACCAGTTCATCGCCGACCTGATGCCCAAGCATCCGATCTACGTGTCGATGCTGTCCGACGCCGCGCGGGCGGTGATCGGCCAGCCGCACCCCAGCGGCATGCCGGCCAAGAAGCTGCTCGAATCGGAAGGCTTCACCTTCGACGGCTATGTCGACATCTTCGACGGCGGCCCGACGATGTGCGCGCGGGTCGACAATGTCCGCACCGTGCGCGACAGCGTCGCCGCCGCCGTCACCGCGATCGCCGGGTCGGCCCAAGGCCTGTCGCCGGCGCTGCTCGCGACCGGCAGGCTGACCGGCTTCCGCGCCTGGTCGGGCGCGGTCGCCCCGACCGACGCCGGCGTCGTCGTCGCGGCGGACGACGCCCGGATTCACGGCCTGCAGATCGGAGACGAGGTCCGCCATGCCCCAGCCTGAGCTGCGCTCCTTCGACCCGTGCACGGGCGCCGAACTGTGGCGCGGACCGCAGGCGGACGCCGCCGCCGTCGACGAGGCGGTCGCGACGGCGCGCGCGGCGCTGCCCGGCTGGGCGGCGATGCCGCTCGACGCGCGCATCGCGGTGCTGCGCCGGTACCAGGACGCGGTGCGGGCGCGCGCCGAGGATTTCGCCGCGCTGATCGCGCGCGAGACCGGCAAGCCGCTCTGGGAGACGCGCACCGAGGTGACGACGGTGGTCGGCAAGGTCGACATCTCGATCGCCGCGCACGCCGAGCGCACCGGCACGCGCAGCGGCGAGGTCGGCGGGGTGCGCCAGGTGCTGCGCCACAAGCCGCACGGCGTTCTCGCGGTGCTCGGCCCCTACAACTTCCCCGCGCATCTGCCCAACGGGCACATCGTGCCGGCGCTGCTCGCCGGCAACGTCGTCGTTTTCAAGCCGTCCGAGCTGACGCCGGCAGTCGCCGAGTTCATGGCCGGCTGCTGGCGCGACGCCGGCTTGCCCGCCGGCGTGCTCAATCTCGTGCAGGGCGCCGGCGAGACCGGCCGCGCGCTCGCCGGGCATCCGGCGATCGACGGGCTGCTGTTCACCGGCAGCGCGACGACGGGCGCGGCGCTGCACCGCCAGTTCGCCGAGGCGCCGCACAAGATCCTCGCGCTCGAGATGGGCGGCAACAACCCGCTGATCGTCTGGGACGTGCCCGAGGAGCGGCTGGCCGCCGCCGCGGCGCTGATCGTCCAGTCGGCCTATCTGTCGGCCGGGCAGCGCTGCACCTGCGCGCGGCGGCTGATCCTGAAGGACAGCCAGGCGGTCGAGATGATCGCGCATGTCGTCGAGCTGATCGACCGGCTGGTCGTCGGCGCGCCGTTCGACGACCCGCAGCCGTTCATGGGGCCGGTGATCGACAACCGCGCCGCCGACCGTCTGCTGGCGGGCGCGGCACGGCTGACCGCCACCGGCGGCACGGCGATCCGGCCGCTCAAGCGGCTGATCGCCGACAAGCCGTTCCTGACGCCGGCGCTGATCGACGCCACCACCGCCGCCGAGCGGCCCGACGAGGAACTGTTCGGCCCGGTGCTGCAGCTGATCCGCGTCCCCGACTTCGACGCGGCGATCGCCGAGGCCAACGCCACGCGCTTCGGGCTGTCGGCGGGGCTGATCGGCGGCGATGCGGCGCTCTACGACCGTTTCTGGGGCGCCAGCCGTGCCGGCGTCGTCAACTGGAACCGCCCGACCAACGGCGCCGCCTCCAACGCGCCGTTCGGCGGCATCGGCCTGTCGGGCAACCATCGCCCCAGCGCCTATTATGCCGCCGATTATTGCGCCTGGCCCGTCGCCAGCCTCGAGGCCGACGCCCCGGCGGGCGAGATCGCGACGGGGCTGCGGGCGGGCGCACAATAGCCTCATCGCCGATCGTCGCCCCGCCTCGGCACGGACGATGATCGTGGAGTGGGCAGAAAGGGGAAGACCGTGACCTTCGTCGAGATCAACTTCGACGGGCTGATCGGGCCGACGCACAATTATGCCGGGCTGAGCATCGGCAACGTCGCCAGCGACAGGAACGCCGGCGGCATCTCGCGGCCGCGCGCCGCGGCGCTGCAGGGGCTGGCGAAGATGCGGACGCTGATGCGGCTCGGGCTGCCGCAGGGCTTCCTGCTGCCGCACGACCGGCCCGACGCCGGCTGGCTGCGCCGGCTGGGCTTCGCGGGCAGCGACGAGGCGGTGCTCGCCGCCGCGCATGCCGCCGATCCGCTGCTGCTGCGCAACGCCAGCTCGGCGTCGCCGATGTGGACCGCCAACGCCGCGACGGTGTCGCCGGCCCCCGACACCGTCGACGGCCGCTGCCATCTCACCGTCGCCAACCTGGCGTCGATGCTGCACCGCAGCCTCGAGGCGCCGGCGACCGAGCGGCAGCTGCGGCTGATCTTCGGCGATACCCGGCACTTCGCGGTGCACGAGGCGGTGCCGGGGCGGCTCGGCGACGAGGGGGCCGCCAACCATATGCGGATGGCCGAGCGGCACGGCGCGCCCGGCCTCGAGATCTTCGTCTACGGCGCCGAGCAGCGCGCCGGCTTCCCGGCGCGCCAGCACCGGCTGGCGAGCGAGGCGGTGGCGCGGCTCAACGGGCTCGATCGCGATCGCTGCCTCTTCGCGCAGCAGTCGGACGCGGCAATCCAGGCCGGCGCCTTCCACAACGACGTCGTCGCCGTCGCCAACGAGAATGTGCTGTTCGCGCACGAGCAGGCGTTCGAGGACAGGGCGGCGCTGTACGACGCGATCATCCGCGCGCTGCCGCAGGCGGTGATCGTCGAGGTGCCGGTGAGCGCGGTGAGCCTCGCCGAGGCGGTCGGCTCCTATCTGTTCAACTCGCAGCTGGTGACGCTGCCCGCCGGCGGCATGGCGCTGGTGCTGCCCGAGGAGGCGCGCGAGACCCCCGCCGTCCATCGCTGGCTGCAGGCGCTCGTCGCCGGCAACGGTCCGATCCGCGAACTCCACTTCATCGACGTGCGCGAATCGATGCGCAACGGCGGCGGCCCGGCGTGCCTGCGGCTGCGCGTGGCGGTCGACGCGGCGGCCCAGGCGGCGATCGACCCGCGCTTCCTGCTCGACGAGCCCAGATGGGAGGCGCTGCACCGGATCGTCGAGGCGCACTGGCCCGAGCGCATCGCGCTCGACGATCTCGGCAATCCGGCGCTATGGGGCGAGGCGCGTGCCGCGCGCCGCGCGCTGCTCGACCATCTGCAGCTCGATCGCTAGCCGCAGCGCGCCGAGGTCACCCGGCCGGCGGCATCGGTGTCGAGGTTCAGCCGCGTGCCGTTATATTCCATCGTGACGACCTGCCCGGGGACCAGCCGGCGCACGGTAGCGGCGCCGGCGGCGGTGCGCGCGCGCTCGGCGAGCGCGTCGCTGTAGCGCTCGCCGACCGCGAACTGCGCCTTCGTCGCGTCGCACGGCGCGGAAGCGGTGCTGCCGGCCGGCGGCTGCGACTCGGCGGCGGGCGGGGCGGTACAGGCGGCGACGCCGACGAGCGTCGCGGCGGCAAGCAGGATGGGTCTGATCATCGGCGATCTCCTTTGCCGTCGAAACGCGCGGGCGGCCGGACGGATCAATCAGCGCGCACGGCGCAGGATGACATAGAAGGCGCCGCTGCCGCCATGGCGCGGATGTGCGGGGCGAAGCGCGGCGATGAACGGGCGCAGCGCCGGTGTCTCGAGCCAGTGCGGCAGGCTCGCCCGGATGACGCCGCGCGGGCGATCGCCGCCTTCGTCGCCGCGGGCGCCCTTGCCGGTCACCACCAGCAGCGCGCGGTGTCCGCTCATCGCGGCATTCTCGATCTCGCGGCTGAGCACCGCATAGGCCTGGTCGCGGCTGTAGCCATGCAGGTCGATGCTGCGGTCGGGCGCCAGCTTGCCGCCGCGCAGCCGCCGGTCCCAGCCGCCGTCGAGCGTCGTGGCGTCGACCGGCCGGGCGAGCGCCTGCCGCGAGACCTTGGGCGGTTCGGGCCGCGGCGGCACGATCTCGGCGACGCGCGGCCCCGGCGCCGACTTGACGCGCGGCCGGCCGGCGAGCGGGCGGACGGTCGCGGCGACGCGCGACCAGACCGCCTCCTCGTCAGGGCCGAGGCGGCGCGGCGGCACGGGCGAGCAGGCGCGCCGCGGCGGGCTTGGGCAGCAGCAGCGTGGCGCGGCCCTGCGACGACAAGCCGCCGGCGACCTTGCGCGCGCGCTCGCCCGGGCCCCAGAACAGGTCGAAGCGGTTGGCGCCCTTGATCGCGCCGCCGGTGTCCTGCGCGATCATCAGCCGGCGGAACGGCGTCATCGTGTAGCCGGTCGGCGCCCTGGGCTCGGGGATCGAGGTGTCGAGCCAGACCGGCGCGCCGAGCGGAATGAACTTGGGGTCGGTCGCCACCGAATATTCGGGGGTCAGCGCCATGTTGAGCGCGCCGAGCGGCCCGTCGCCGGTCAGGATCCGGAAGAAGATGTAGCTCTTGTTCTCGCGCATCAGCGCGCGGCCGGCTTCGGGGTTGGCCTTCATCCAGCCGATGATGCCGTCCATCGTCGCCTGCCCCGGCCCCAGTGCGTTCATCTGCCGCAGCCGGCTGCCGATGCCGACATATTCGCGGCCGTTCTGCCCGTCGTAGCCGATCCGCATCACCGACCCGTCGGGCAGCTTCAGCCGGCCCGAGCCCTGGATGTGCAGGAAGAACAGCTCGTAGGGATCGGCGGCATAGCCGATCTCCAGCCCCTTGCCGGCCAGCGCGCCGTCCTCGATCTGCGCGCGGTCGTAATAGGGCACCATGGCGCTGCCTTCGACGCGGCCGCGGATGCGGCGACCCTTCAGGCTGTCGGTGAACAGCCCCAGGTCGACCTCGATGAGATCGGACGGGCGCTTGTAGATCGGCACCGTCGCGGTCGCCGAGCGGGTCAGCGCGCCGGCGAGTTCGGGCTCGAAATAGCCGGTGTTGAGCCCGGTGCCGGTGCCGATGGTGACGGGGGTAAACTGCGTCTCGAAGAAGCTGCGTGCGTCGGTGGCGGTGGCGGCGGCGGCGCAGGGCGCGTCCCACTCGCCGGGTTGCGTGAGGCCGCTGCCGTCGGTGCGGCGGGTGAGCGCCCGGCACGATTTGCGGAAGGCGTCGAGCGCCGGCTGGGCGTTGGCCTCGGTCCAGCCGGTCAGCGTGGCCAGCGCCGGCGCGGCGCTGACGCCGAGCTGCGCGGCGGTCTCGGCGGCGGGCGGGGCCGCCGGGGCGGGGCTCGGCGTGACGATCGGCGCCGGCGCCGCGGGGACCGTCGGTTCGATGCGCGGCGACGAGCAGGCGGCAAGCACTGCCAGCGATGCCAAAGCTAGAAAGCGATACATGGCCCCCGAGGCCCTTCCCCACCTAAATCCTCATCCCCGCCAAGGCGGGGACCCACTTGGAAACAGTCGCGCTGTTCGAACGTGGGTCCCCGCCTTCGCGGGGATGACAGAAAAAACAAAGCGCCAAGTTGTCAGAACGGCCGCCGGTCCGGTCAGGCCTCGTCGTCGGTCTCGATCAAGAGCCAATTGGGATCGGTCGAGCCCATGTGATGGCTGAACGTCCACAGGTCGTGCGTCGGGACCGCGTCGGAGGTCGAGCCGGCGACGACGTTGCCGTCCTTGTCGCGGGTGACGGCGACGAGGTCGGCGTCGAAGCGCACCGTGATCTCGGCCATCATGCCGACGACGCGCGCACCGACGATCTTCGCTTTCTCGATGCGGACGATGCGGTTGTCGAGCGTCAGCCCCTGCGCCTCGCGCGACGCGATGGCGGCGCGGAAATCGGCGGCGACATCGTCGGAGACCAGGCCGTCGAGCGCCTGGGCGTCGCCCTTCCAGAAGGCCTCGAGGATCATGCGGTACGCCGCCTTGGCGCCTTCGGTGAAGCGCGCCGGATCGAAACTGGGATCGGAATCGGCGATCGCCTGCAACGGCTCGCGCAGCGCGGGGTCGAGATCGGCGGGCATGTCGAGCGGCGCCGGGCGGCGTGCGTCGGCGCCGGTCAGGCCGGGCGCCGCCACCTCGGCGGGGCTGCCCGGATAGCCGGTGGGCGCGGGGTTCTCATGTCCGGTACGGCGGCCGAGCACGCTGACCAGCCGCAATGCGATGAATCCCGCAAGCATGGCCAGAAAGACGATCTCGATCCACCAGCTGCTGTCCGACATGATGTGCTTCGCTTCCTTCGTCCGGCCGACGGCGCGGCCGGCTTGCGTGTTCCGACCTTAACAACTGCCGCGCAGTTTCGCCACAGATGAGGATCGAGAGTGTAACGCGCAAGGCGCGCGCTTGCTTCAAATGTCGTCGCCTGCTAGCGGACGCGCCGCGTTTACCCAGCTCCGATTGGACGAAAACATGGCCGACGACACCGATGCCGGCGCGCCCGGAACCTCCGAAATTCCGGTTGCCAACGGCGCCGACGCCAGCCCGCAGGTCGGCATCATCGCGCAATATGTGAAGGATCTGTCGTTCGAGAATCCGAACGCGCCGCGCTCCTTCCAGAATACCGCGCAGCCGCAGATCGAGGTCAACGTCAACGTCCAGGCGCGCCGCCAGGGCGACGACGTCTTCGAGGTCGACCTCAAGATCGAGTGCATCGCCAAGGGCGACGGCCAGACCGCCTTCGTCATCGACCTGCTGTACAGCGGGCTGTTCGGCCTCCGGAACATCCCCGACGAGGCGCTCGAGCCGTTCCTCGTCGTCGAGGCGCCGCGCATCCTGTTCCCGTTCGCCCGCCGCATCATCGCCGACGCGTCGCGCGACGGCGGCTTCCCGCCGCTGCTGCTCGAGCCGATCGACTTCGCCTCGCTGTACATGGCGCAGCGCGAGGCGCAGGGCGATGCGCTGGAGCAGCCCGTCGGGCAGGCCTAGCGTCGGGCGCCACAGGCGCCTTTCGTCGCGATGACGGTTGAGGGATAAGGGCGCCGTCGATCAACATGGGGCGGGCATGGCGGACGCTGGAAAGCACAAGAGCGGCGGCGCCGGCAGCCTGATCAAGGCGACCGGGACGATCGGCGGGCTGACGATGGTCAGCCGCGTGCTCGGCTTCGCGCGCGAGATGATCTTCGCGCGCATCCTCGGCGCCGGCATGGCGGCCGACGCCTTCGCGCTCGCCTTCCTCATTCCCAACCTGTTTCGCCGGCTGTTCGGCGAGGGCGCGTTCAGCCAGGGCTTCGTGCCGCTGTTCAGCCAGCGGCTGCGCGGCGACGGCGGCATGGACGAGGCCAGGCGCTTCGCCGACGAGGTGCTCGCGGTGTTCCTGCCGGTGCTGATGCTGATCAGCGCGGTGTTCATGGTCTTCATGCCGACCTTCGTCTGGCTGATCGCCGAGGGCTGGCGCGACGATCCGACCAAGTTCGAGCTCGCGGTGCAGCTGTCGCGGATCACCTTTCCCTATCTGATCCTGATCAGCCTGGTGTCGCTGCTGTCGGGGGTGCTCAACTCGCTGACGCGCTTTGCCGCCGCCGCCTTCGCGCCGGCGCTGCTCAACGTCGCGCTCATCGTGGCCCTGCTCGTCGGAAGCCAGGGGCGGCCGACCGCGACCCAGGCGGAGGCGATCTGGGTGGCGCAGGCGATGGCGATCGGCGTGATCGCCGGCGGCGTGCTGCAGCTGCTGCTGTGCTGGGCGAGCGTGCGGCGCGCCGGCTTCCGGATGCGGCTGCTGCCGCCGCGGATGACGCCGCGCGTCAAGGAGCTGCTCGTGCTCATCCTGCCGGCGACGCTCGGCGGCGGCATCTACTACATCAGCCAGCTGTTCTACGCCTATTTCGCGACCAGCCTGCCGCAGGGGTCGCTGGTCTATCTCGGCTTCGCCGACCGGCTCAACCAGCTGCCGCTGGCGATCATCGGCTCGGCGCTCGGCACCGCGATCCTGCCGACGATCAGCCGCGCCGTCGGTGCCGGCGACGGCGCGCACGCCGCGCGGGTCCAGGGCCAGGCGGTCGAGCTGGCGATGCTGCTGACCTTGCCCGCCGCGGTGGCGCTGGCGGTGACCGCGGGGCCGATCGTCGCGGCGCTGTTCCAGGGCGGCCGCTTCACCGCCGACGATGCCGCGACGACCGGGCTGGTGCTGTCGATCATCGTCGCCGGGCTTCCCGCCTATGTGCTGATCAAGGTGCTCGCGCCGGGCTTCTATGCGCGCAAGGACATGAAGACGCCGGTGGTGATCGCGGTGGCGATGCTGGCGGTCGGCATCCTGCTCAATTTCGCGCTGATTCCGGTCATCGGCATCGCGGCGCTCGCCTTCACGACCGCGCTGTCGGCGTGGCTCAACGCGCTGGCGCTCTACGTCATCCTCCACCGCCGCGGCCATTTCCGCATCGACCGCCAGCTGTGGGGCCGCATCATCCGCCAGCTGATCGCCGCGCTGGCGATGGCGGCGGCGCTCTATCTCGTGCGCGAGGCGCTCGACGGCTATTTCGCCGGATCGACCGGGCGGCGGCTGCTCGGCGTCGGCGCGCTGGTCGGGTCGGGCGCGATCGTCTATTTCACCGTCGCCTGGGTGATCGGCGCGATGAACCGCGACGACATCCTCATCCTCCTCCGGCGCAAGAAGGTCACATGAAGCGCGTCGTCTCGGGAATCCAGCCCACCGGCAACCTGCACCTCGGCAATTATCTCGGCGCGATCCGCAACTGGGTGCGCATGCAGGACGACGAGGGCGGCTGCCTGTTCTTCCTCGCCGACCTGCACGCGATCACGGTGCGCACCGACCCGAAGGAGCTGCGCGCCAACATCCGGGCGATGGCGGCGGCGCTGATCGCCTCGGGCGTCGATCCGGCGCGATCGACGCTGTTTCCGCAGAGCCTGGTGCCCGAACATGCCGAGCTGGCCTGGGTGCTCAACTGCATCGCGCGCATCGGCTGGCTCAACCGGATGACGCAGTTCAAGGAGAAGTCGGGCAAGGACCGCGAGGGCGCCTCGATCGGCCTGTTCGCCTATCCGGTGCTGCAGGCGGCCGACGTGCTCGTCTACAAGGCGACGCATGTGCCGGTCGGCGACGATCAGAAACAGCATCTCGAGCTGGCGCGCGACATCGCGCAGAAGTTCAACACCGATTATGAGAGCGAGCTGTTTCCGCTGCCCGAGCCCTATATCCTCGGCCGCGCGGCGCGGATCATGAGCCTGCGCGACGGCAGCGCGAAGATGTCGAAGTCGGACCCGTCGGACATGAGCCGCATCAACCTCACCGACGATGCCGACACCATCGCCGCGAAGATCCGCAAGGCGAAGACCGATGCCGACGTGCTGCCGGGCGAGATGTCGCTGCTCGAGGCGCGCCCCGAGGCGAAGAACCTCGTCGCCATCTACGCGGCGCTCGCCGACCTGACCGAGGCGCAGGTGCTGGCCGAATATGAGGGCAAGGGGTTCGGCGCGTTCAAGCCGGCGCTCGCCGAACTGACGGTGGCCAAGATCGCGCCGATCACCGCGCGCTACAACGAGCTGCGCGACGACAGCGCCCATCTCGATTCGCAGCTGCGCGCCGGCGCCGAGCGCGCGCGGGCCATCGCTCGACCCGTCCTGGCGGAAGTCTACGAAACTGTTGGGTTTCTGCCGCGCTGACGCCTGGCTGTTCACGGCCTGTTCAGTTGTGGTAGCCTAGCATCGGTCCGAACAAGAACCATAACAAGGTAACTGCGTCATGCGCGCCGTCCGGCTGCTCCCGATCCTCCTGCTGACTGTTCTGGCGGCCTGCACGGCGTCGCTTCCGGCCAATGTGAAGCGCTTTCAGGCGATGCCGGCCCCCAGCGGGCAGAGCTTTGTCATCCAGCCGCGCGACGCGTCGAAGGCCGGCAGCCTCGAATTCGCGACCTACGCCAATTTCGTGCGCGACCGCCTCGTGGCGCAGGGCTACCAGCCCGCCGCCAGCGCGGCGGCCGCAACGCTGGTGGTCAATCTCGACTATGGCGTGTCGAACGGGCGCGAGCGCGTCGCGACGCGGCCGGGCTTCGGCTACGGCTATGGCCGCGGCTATTATGGCTACCCCTACGCCTATCCCTATTACGGCCGTGGCTTCTATGGCCGTCCGGCGTTCTACGGCTCCTTCTACGATCCTTTCTGGGGCAGCGCCTTCGACGCGCCCGAAGTCTATTCCTACACGGTATTCAACAGCTTCGTGGACATGAAGATCGCGCGCACCGGCACCAACGAAAGCGTGTTCGAGGGCCGCGCCGAGGCGAACACCCGCAGCGACGATCTGACGAGGCTGGTGCCCAACCTCGTCACCGCGCTGTTCACCAACTTCCCCGGCCGGTCGGGCGAGCGGGTGCGGGTGAACGTGCCGCTCGACACCCGACGCTGACGGCTTTTGCCAGCGGCCGCGCGCTGCGGTACGCTGCGCCATGGATTCGGGCCCACCCAAGCTTCGCCGGCGGATGCGCTCCGCCGGCGTTTCCGTTTGAGCGCGATGCCCGATCGTCCGCGGTCCTACCTCGTCGTCGTCGACGACACGCCGGAGAGTCGGCTGGCGCTGCGCTTCGCGGCGCGGCGGGCCGCCAAGAACGACGGCCATGTGTCGCTGCTGCACGTCGTGCCCCCGACCGATTTCATCCAGTGGGGCGGCGTCCAGGACGTGATCGAGGCCGAGGCGCAGGAGAAGGCCGAGGCGCTGCTCACCAGCGTCGCCGAGGAGGTCGCCGCCGAAACGGGCATTCGCCCGTCGTTCAGCGTGCGCCACGGTCAGCCGGCGGAAGAGGTGCTCAAGGCGGTGACCGCCGACAGCGACCTGCAGCTGCTCGTGCTCGGCGCGGCGTCGAGCGGGGCGCCGGGTCCGCTCGTCGCCTTCTTCTCGGGGGAGGCGGCGGGCCAGCTGCCCTGTCCGGTGCTGATCGTTCCGGGCGGGCTCGACGACGAGGCGCTCGCCCGGCTGGTCTGAGGCGGCTCGCTTGATCTTCGCGCCGCGACGCGCCACATGCGAGGCCACGCGTACGAGAGGCCTCCCATGTTCATCGAAACCGAACGAACGCCGAATCCGGCCACGCTGAAGTTCCTGCCGGGGCGCGCCGTCATGGCGAGCGGTACCGCCGACTTTCCCGACCCCGAGACGGCGCAGGATTCGCCGCTCGCCGCGGCGCTGTTCTCGCTCGGCGACGTGGAGGGCGTGTTCTTCGGCTCCGACTTCGTCTCGGTGACCAAGGCGGAAGGCTCGGCCGACTGGGCGAGCCTCAAGCCGCAGGTGCTCGGCATCATCGTCGATCATTTCGCCGCGGGCGCGCCGCTGTTCACCCATGAGGTCGATGCCGAGGAAGCGCTGCACGACGACCCGGCCGACGCCGACATCGTCACGCAGATCCGCGAGCTGATCGACACGCGGGTCCGCCCGGCGGTCGCCAACGACGGCGGCGACATCGTCTATCGCGGCTTCGACAAGGGCATCGTCTTCCTGCGCATGCAGGGCGCCTGCTCGGGCTGCCCGTCGTCGACGGCGACGCTGAAGAACGGCATCGAGAATCTGCTGAAACACTATGTCCCCGAAGTGAGCGAGGTACGCGCCGTCTGATGTCCGCCCATATCCTGTCCGATCTCGACCTCGACACCATCTTCCGCAGCGCCCGCACCTATTACAGCTGGGCCGACACGCCGGTGACCCGCGTGCAGATGCAGGCGATCTACGACCTGGCGCGCATGGGGCCGACGTCGGCGAATGCGAGCCCGGCACGCTTCGTCTGGTGCGAGAGCGACGCGGCGAAGGCCAAGCTCGCCGCCTGCGTCAGCGACGGCAACCGGCCCAAGGTGCTCGAGGCGCCGGTGACGGTGATCATCGGCATGGACATGCAGTTCTACACGCGGCTTCCCGAGCTGTTTCCGCACGACCAGACGGCGCGCAGCTGGTTCGAGGGCAACGAGGCGACGGTGCGCGACACCGCGTTCCGCAACTCGACGCTGCAGGGCGCCTATCTGATGCTGGCGGCGCGCGCCGTCGGCCTCGACTGCGGGCCGATGTCGGGCTTCGACAAGCCCAAGGTCGATGCCGCCTTCTTCGCCGGCACCAGCGTCGAAACCAACTTCATCTGCTCGATCGGGCATGGCACCGAGGACAAGCTCTTCCCACGCCTGCCCCGCCTCCCCTTCGAGGAGGCCTGCGTAATCAGCTGATGGAGCTGGCGATCGAAACCGCGCTCCATGCCTGTTCGGCAGCCTTGATCGAGGGCGGGCGCATCGTCGCCGAGCGCCATGAGGTCATCGCCCGCGGCCATGCGGAGCGGCTCGTGCCGCTGGTCGCCGAACTGCTCGCCGAAGCCGGCATCGCCCGCGCCGACGCGATCACCGTCGATATCGGCCCCGGCAGCTTCACCGGCATCCGCGTCGGGCTCGCCGCGGCCAAGGCCTTCGGCCTCGCCTGGCAGGCTCCGGTCGCCGGCTGCACCTCGACCGAGCTGGTCGCCGCCGGCGTGCTCGCCGCGCAGCCGGCGCTCGACCGCGTTTATGTCGCCTTCGATGCCTCGCGCGGCGAGGTGTACGCGCAGCTGTTCGACCGCGACGGTCCGGCGGGCGAGCTGGCGGCGCTGGCGCCCGAGCGCGCCGCCGCCGCCGCGCGCGGGCTGGCTATCGCCGGATCGGGCGCGTCACTCCTCGCCGCCGTCGATCCCTCGCTCGACATCATCGACCACGCGTGGCCGCGCGCCGCCGACGTCCGCCTGCTGCGTAGCGCCGCCCGCCAGCCCGCGCCGCGGCCGCTCTATATCCGCCCGCCCGACGCCAAGGTGCCGGCGTGACGTTCCGCCTCGCGCTCGCCGGCCCGCGCGACGTGCCGCGCATGGGGCAGATCATGGAGTCGTCGTTCGACCCGCGCTTCGGCGAGGCCTGGAACAGCGTGCAGCTCGGCGGGGCGCTGGCGATCGCCGACACCTGGGGCCAGATCGGCTTCGAGGGCGAGGATCCCTACGGGTTCTCGCTCACCCGCCGGGTGATCGACGAGGCCGAGCTGATGCTGGTCGCGGTGCTGCCGCGCGAGCGCGGCCGCGGCCTCGGCCGGCGGCTCGTCGAAGGGGCGATGCAAAAGTCGCGACAGCGCGGGGCGCGCAAGATCTTTCTGGAAGTCCGCGACGGTAATGCGGCGGCGCTTGGTCTCTATGAAAGCTTGGGCTTTACGATCGCGGGGCGCCGCCAGAATTATTACAGCGGCGCGGCAGGTGAGCGTTTCGACGCGATCACCATGCGCCGGGACTTGATCTGATCTCGGCTAATTCTGATTTTTTAGTCTCTGCGGACTTGCCAAGCCGACGGCGGCAAGACTATTCGCTCCCTCATCAAGTCGAGCTTCAACTTGCATTCGGGAGAAGAAACATGGACGATCGTATTTCCGCGCACAACGAACTGCTGACGCTGACCACCGAGATCGTGTCGTCGCATGTCGCCAACAATACGGTCGCGGTTTCGGATCTGCCGCACCTCATCGACAATGTTTTTTCGACGCTCGCGCGGCTCGGAATCAATGCCAAGCCCGAGGCGCCGAAGCAGGAGCCGGCGGTTTCGGTGCGCGCGTCGATCAAGCCCGACTATATCGTCTGCCTCGAGGACGGTAAGAAGCTCAAGATGCTGAAGCGGCATCTGATGACCCACTACAACATGACGCCCGACGAATATCGCGCGAAATGGAATCTTCCCGCGGACTATCCGATGGTTGCGCCCAACTATGCCGCGCAGCGCCGCACGCTGGCCAAGAAGATCGGCCTCGGCACCAAGCGGACGTCGGGCAAGCGCTAGGGTCTAGGGCGTATTCGCCACACATGGGCGAAACTCGCGCGCGCCGCGCCGGATGCTCTGGCATTTGGCGCGGCACGCACCTAGATTTGCCGGATGTCCGCTCGCATCGATCTTGAGGCGCTCTGCGCCGAAAAAGGCCTCCGCATCACCGAGCAGCGGCGCGTCATCGCGCGTGTCCTGTCGGATTCGGCCGACCATCCCGACGTCGAGGAGCTGCACCGCCGGTCGGTCGCCATCGATCCGCACATCTCGATCGCCACCGTCTACCGGACGGTACGGCTGTTCGAGGAGGCGGGGATTCTCGAGCGGCACGACTTCCGCGACGGGCGCTCGCGCTACGAGACGGTCGCCGACGAGCATCACGACCATCTGATCGACCTCGAAACCGGCAAGGTGATCGAGTTCCACGATCCCGACATCGAGGAGCTTCAGCAGCGGATCGCCGCGCGGTTGGGCTATCGCCTCGTCGATCACCGGATGGAGCTCTACGCGCGGCCGCTCGTGTCGTCGCGCGGCGGTTGACGGCGTCCGCCGAACCGCCGCCTCCCGCGCCGCCCCGCTGGGGCCTGTTCAAGGGCGCGCTCGCCGTTGCCGCCGGCGCTGCGGCGCTCATCCCCGCCGAGTTGCTGCTGCGGCAGCTCAGGCCCGACCTGCCGCCCTATCTGCCGCGCCAGTTCCACCGCCTGCTGCTGCGCGGGCTCGGCGTCGATGTCCGGCTGCATGGCGTGCCGGCGCGCGAGCGCGGCGTGCTGCTCGTCGCCAACCACCTGTCGTGGGCGGACATTCCGGTGCTGGGGTCGCAACTGCTCGGCCAGTTCGTGGCGAAGGCCGAAGTGGCGCAGATGGGGCCGGTCGGCTGGCTCGCCGGTCTCCAGCAGACGATCTACGTCGACCGCGACCGCAAGCGGACGACCGGCGCCCAGCGCAACGCCGTCGCCGACCGGCTGGCCGCGGGGGCCAACGTCATCCTGTTTCCCGAAGGGACGACGGGTGACGGTGTCGACGTCCGGCCGTTCAACTCGTCGCTGTTCGCGGCGGTCGACGGGGTCGAGGACGCGCTCGTCCAGCCGATCAGCCTCGCCTACACGCGAATCCGCGGCATGCCGATCACCCGCCGGCGGCTGTCGGAGGTGGTCTGGCTCGGCGACGTCGGCATCGGCGAGCATGCCGGCGACTTCCTGCGGCTCGGCCGGGTGACCGCCGAGATTCTCTGTCATCCCGCGGTGCACGCGCGCGACTTCCCCGACCGCAAGGCGCTGGCGCGCCACTGCCAGGCGGCGGTGGCGCAGGGCTATGCGGCGCTGATGCGCGGCGGCGAGGTGGTTCCCGCGCCGCGCGACGCCGCGACAGCCGGGCGCAGCGACGATGTTCCCAACTGACCGGCCATCGCCTATACGGGACGCATTCCCGGCCATGAGTATCGCGTGACCAAGCCCCAGACCTATTTCGTGAAGACGTTCGGCTGCCAGATGAACGTCTATGATTCGGAGCGGATGAGCGAGCTGCTCGCCGCCGACGGCATGCGCGCGGTCGACAGCAGCGACGACGCCGATCTGGTCGTGCTCAACACCTGCCACATCCGCGAGCGCGCCGCCGAGAAGGTCTATTCGGACATCGGCCGGCTGAAGGCGTCGAAGCGGCCGAGCGGCGTCAAGCCGATGGTCGCCGTCGCCGGCTGCGTCGCGCAGGCCGAAGGCGAGGAGATCGTCCGCCGGGCGCCGATGGTCGACCTGGTGGTCGGGCCGCAGGCCTATCACCGGTTGCCGGCGATGATCGCCGCCGCCGCCGGCGGCAAGTCGGTCGATACCGACATGCCGATCGAGTCGAAGTTCGCGCAGCTGCCCCGGCGCGGCCGCCCGGCCGGGGCGTCGGCCTTCCTGACGGTGCAGGAAGGCTGCGACAAATTCTGCACCTTCTGCGTCGTGCCCTACACGCGCGGCGGCGAGGTCTCGCGGCCGGCGGCGGACGTGATCGCCGAAGCACGGGCGCTCGTCGACGGCGGCGCGTGCGAGCTCACGCTGCTCGGCCAGAACGTCAACGCCTACCACGACCCGGGTGCGGGATCGGGGATGGGCTTCGCGCAGCTGATCCGGGCGATCGCCGCGATCCCGGGGCTGGCGCGGCTGCGCTACACCACCTCGCACCCGCGCGACATGACCGACGAGCTGATCGCGGTGCATGCCGAGGTGCCCGAGCTGATGCCCTACATGCACCTGCCGGTGCAGTCGGGCTCGAGCCGCATCCTCAAGCGGATGAATCGCGCGCATACCGCCGAGTCCTATCTGGCGACGATCGCCAGGCTGCGCGCCGCGCGCCCCGACATCGCGCTGTCGGGCGACTTCATCGTCGGCTTTCCCGGCGAGACCGAGGCCGACTTCGAGGACACGCTGTCGATCGTGCGCGCCGTCGGCTACGCGCAGGCTTATTCGTTCAAATATTCGTCGCGGCCCGGCACGCCGGCGGCGGGAATGGACGGGCATGTCGACGAAGCGGTGAAGTCGGAGCGGCTCGCCCGGCTGCAGGCGCTGATCCTCGACCAGCAGCTCGCCTTCAACCGCGCGACGGTCGGCCGGCGCGTCGAGGTGCTGATCGAGCGCCGCGGCAAGAAGCCCGGGCAGCTGATCGGCAAGTCGCCCTATCTGCAATCTGTTCATGTGATGGCGCCCGGTCTCGCCATTGGCGACCTCGTCGAGGTCGAGCTCCTGTCGGCCGGTCCGAACAGCCTGGAGGGTATGTTGATCCAGAAAGCCGCCGCTTAGTGGCCAAGAAGCCCAGCGCTCCCGCGCCCCGCGCCGACGAGCGCGCTCGTCTGGAGATCGAGTTCGACAAGCCGCAGCTGCTCGGCGCCTTGTTCGGGCAATATGACCAGAACCTCATCGCCATCGAGAACCGGCTCGGCGTCTATATCGCGGCGCGCGGCAACCGGCTGTCGATCGAGGGCGAGGCGGAAAGCGCGGCGCGCGCCCGCGACGTCATGACCGGCCTCTACAACCGGCTGGTGCAGGGCCAGAGCATCGACATCGGCGACGTCGAGGGCGCGATCGCGCTGTCGAACGAGCCGTCGCTCGAGGGCCTCGTGCGCGCCGGCGACGACGCGCCGACGCCGGTGGTGATCCGCACCCGCCGCAAGACCATCGTGCCGCGCTCGCCGACGCAGGTGCGCTACATGGAGGCGCTCAACCGCGACGACATCATCTTCGCGCTGGGCCCGGCGGGCACCGGCAAGACCTATCTGGCGGTGGCGCAGGCGGTCCAGCAGCTCGTCGCCGGCTCGGTCGACCGGCTGATCCTGTCGCGCCCCGCGGTCGAGGCCGGCGAGCGGCTCGGCTTCCTGCCCGGCGACATGCGCGAGAAGGTCGATCCCTATCTGCGCCCGCTCTACGACGCGCTCTACGACATGCTGCCCTCGGAGCAGGTCGAGCGCCGCATTTCGAGCGGCGAGATCGAGATCGCGCCGCTCGCCTTCATGCGCGGCCGCACGCTCGCGAACGCCTTCGTCATCCTCGACGAGGCGCAGAACACCACGCCGCTGCAGATGAAGATGTTCCTGACGCGCTTCGGCCAGGGATCGCGGATGGTGATCTGCGGCGATCCCAACCAGGTCGACCTGCCGCCGCAGACGCGCTCCGGCCTCGCCGACGCGGTCGAGAAGCTCGAGGGCGTCCAGGGCATCGCCACCCTGCGCTTCGCCACCTCCGAGGTGGTGCGCCACCCGATCGTCGGCCGCATCGTCGACGCCTATGACGGACCGCTCGATGCGGGGCGTTGAGCTGCAGCGCTCCGCTACCGGGTTGGACGAGACCATGTTCTCATGCCGCTGATCGTCGAAGCCGAGGTCGCCGCGGGCGACTGGGATCCCGACATAGGCTGGGCGGCGCTCGCCGCCCGCGCCGCGGCGGCGGCGCTCGCGCTGACCGCGCATGCCGGGCTGGCCGCCGGTGACTTCGTCGCCGAAATCTCGGTCCGGTTCAGCGACGACGCCGAGGTGCGACAGCTCAACGCCGCCTACCGGCAGAAGGACAGGCCGACCAACGTGCTCTCCTTTCCGATGGTGCAGCCCGACCTGCTCGACGCGCTGTCGAACAGCGACGACGGCGAGGCGCTGCTCGGCGACATCGTGCTCGCGGCGGAGACGGTAGCCGCCGAGGCGGCGGAGAAGCAGCTGAGCGTCGACGCGCACGCCACCCACCTGATTGTCCACGGCACCCTGCACCTGCTAGGCTATGATCATGGAACCGACGACGACGCCGAGCATATGGAGGCCATCGAACGCGAAGCGCTGGCCCGGCTCGGGCTATCCGATCCCTATGGCCCCGTCGATGAGGCCTGACCGTGGCTGACCCTTCCAGTAGCGACGAACTCGGGCAGCGCGTCTGGCGGTTCCTCCGCCTGCTGGTTACCGGTCGCGCCGACGAGGCATCGCTGCGCGAGCAGATCGAGGAGGCGATCGACGGCCGCGAGGGCGAGGCGGAGAATGAGGACGACCTGAGCGCCGCCGAGCGGATGATGCTGCGCAACCTGCTGCATTTCGGCGAGCGCGAGGTCGACGACGTCGCGGTGCCGCGCGCCGACATGGTCGCCTTCGAGGCCTCGGGCAGCTTCCAGGATCTCGTCGAGCTGTTCCGCGAGGCGGGACACAGCCGCGTGCCGGTGTTCCGCAGCAACCTCGACGACGTCATCGGCATGATCCACATCAAGGACGTCTATGCGCGCCTCGCCGAAGAGGGGCGTGCCGCCGTCGTCGAGCCCGAATCGCTGCTGCGTCCGGTGCTGTTCGTTCCCGCGTCGATGGGGGTGCTCGACCTGCTCGCGCGGATGCGCCACGCCCGCACCCACATGGCGATCGTCATCGACGAGTTCGGCGGGACCGACGGCATCGTCACCATCGAGGATCTCGTCGAGGAGATCGTCGGCGACATCGAGGACGAGCATGACGAGGCCGAGGAAGGCCTCCGGGCGCTCGGCGACGACATGTACGAGGCCGATGCGCGCATCGAGCTCACCGAACTGCAGGCCACGCTCGGCCTCGACCTCGCCGATCCCGACGACGACGACGAGATCGACACCGTCGGCGGCATGGTGTTCATGCTCGCCGGGCGCGTGCCGCGCGTCGGCGAGACGATCGTCCACCCGAGCGGCTGGCGGTTCGAGGTGATCGAGGGCGATGCCCGGCATATCGAGCGCGTCCGCATCCACCCGCCCGAAGGCTTCTCGCGCGAGGCCGCCGCCGAGTGACCCCCCCGGCGGCGCCCGCCTGGCTGGCGCGCCTCTCGGCCCGTCAGCGCGCCGGCCTCGGCTTCGCCGCGGGGCTGGCGAGCGCGCTGGGCTTCGCCCCGATCGACGCCTGGCCGCTGACGCTGGCGGGGCTGGCGCTGCTGCTGCTGCTGATCCCGCTGGCGACCGGGCTGCGCAATGCGCTGGCGCTCGGCTGGTGGTTCGGCTTCGGCCACATGCTGGCCGGGCTCTACTGGATCGCGCAGGCGTTCAACTTCCAGGACAATATGCCGGCGTGGATCGGCTGGCTGGCGGTGCTGCTGCTGTCGATGGTGATGGCGGGCTATCCGGCGGTCGCGGCGGCGATCGCATGGCGGTTCAGCGGCGCGCTCGCGCGGCTGTTCGCCTTCGCCGGCGCGTGGATGCTGGCCGAATGGCTGCGCGGCTATCTGTTCGGCGGTTTCCCGTGGAATCCGCTGGGCGTGGTGACGCTGCCGCTGCTGCCGCTGGCGCAGGCGGCGAGCCTGATCGGCGGGCTGGGGCTGTCGGGGCTGGTGCTGCTGGTCGCCGGGTCGATCGCGCTGGTCGTCGGCGAACGCCGCTGGCGGACCGCGGGCGGGGTGGCGCTGCTGCTGGCGGCGACCGCGGCCTTCGGCGCGGCGGGCCTGTCCGGGGCGACGCGCTTCACCGGGACGCGCGTGCATATCGTGCAGGCGAACATCGGCCAGGACGAGAAATGGCGTGCGGATGCCGAGGAGCGCAACCTGCGCCGCTACGAGGCGCTGAGCGGCGCGGCGAAGCGCGACGCGCGGCCCGGGCTGCTGCTGTGGCCCGAGGCGGCGGTGATCGGGCTGATCGAGGAGGAGCCGTGGCTGCGGCGGCGGCTGGCGCGGCTGCTCGGCCCGGGCGACCTGCTGCTGACCGGCGGCGTGAAGGCGATCCGCGGCCCGAACGGGCGGGCGATCGCCGCGCACAACAGCCTGTTCGTGCTCGGCGAGAGCGGGCGCCTCGCCGGCCGCTACGACAAGAATGCGCTGGTGCCGTTCGGCGAATATCTGCCGTTGCGTCCTCTGATGGAGGCGATCGGCGTCGCCCGGCTGGCGCCCGGCGCGCTCGATTTCTGGCCGGGGCCGGGGCCGCGGACGCTGCCGCTCGCCGGCTTTCCCGCGGTTGGTCCGCTGATCTGCTACGAGATCGTCCGGCCGGGGCATGTCGTGGCGCCCGGCGACCGGCCGGCCTGGCTGCTCAATGCCTCGAACGACGCCTGGTTCAGCGATGCCGGCGCCTGGATGCATCTCCAGCAGGCGCGGCTGCGCGCGATCGAGGAGGGGCTGCCGATCGCGCGCGCCACCCCGACCGGCGTCTCGGCGATGATCGACGCACGCGGCCGGCTGCTGGCGACGCTGGGCCGCGGCCGCGCCGGGGTGCTGACCGCCGACCTTCCGACCGCGCTGCCGCCGACGCCGTTCGCGCGCGCCGGCTCGGCGATTCCGCTGGCGCTGGCGCTTTTGCTGATCGCCGCGGCGCTGCTCGTCGCGCACCGCAACCGTCAGTCAAAGATATAAACATATCTTTATACGCCCTTGCCGCGGCGGCGGCGGGGCGCTACACGCTCGCCCATATTTCTCTCTCTATTGCGGGGATTTCATGCGCAGCTCGTATCTCTTCACCTCGGAATCGGTGTCCGAAGGCCATCCCGACAAGGTTGCTGACCAGATCTCGGACGCGGTCGTCGACCTGTTCCTGTCGAAGGATCCGGTGGCGCGCGTCGCCTGCGAGACGCTCGTCACCACCAACCGCATCGTGCTCGCCGGCGAAGTCCGCTGCGCGCAGGACGTCAGCCTCGCCGAGATCGAGCAGGCCGCGCGCGATACGGTGAAGCGCATCGGCTACGAGCAGCATGGCTTCCACTGGCAATATGCCGACTTCGCCTGCCACCTCCACGGTCAGTCGGCGCATATCGCGCAGGGCGTCGACGAATCGGGCAACAAGGACGAGGGCGCCGGCGACCAGGGCATCATGTTCGGCTTCGCCTGCGACGAGACCCCCGACCTGATGCCGGCGACGCTCTATTATTCGCACCGCATCCTCGAGAAGCTCGCCGCCGACCGCCACGGCAAGGTCGTCGACTTCCTCGAGCCCGACGCCAAGAGCCAGGTGACGCTCGCCTACGAGAACGGCCGACCGGTGCGCGCCACCAAGGTCGTCGTGTCGACGCAGCATGCCGGCGGCTGCGACCAGGCGAAGCTGCGCGACTATGTGAAGGGCGTGATGAACGACACGCTGCCGCAGGGCTGGATGCCCAACGACGACGACGCGATCTTCGTCAACCCGACCGGGCTGTTCGAAATCGGCGGCCCCGACGGCGACGCCGGCATCACCGGCCGCAAGATCATCGTCGACACCTATGGCGGTGCCGCGCCGCACGGCGGCGGCGCCTTCTCGGGCAAGGATCCGACCAAGGTCGACCGCTCGGCCGCCTATATCGCGCGCTATCTGGCCAAGCAGGTCGTCGGCGCCAAGCTGGCGCAGCGCTGCACCATCCAGCTCGCCTATGCGATCGGCGTCGCCGAGCCGCTGAGCTTCTACGTCGACACGCACGGCACCGGTACCGTCGGCGACGACGTGCTCGAGCGCGTGCTGCCCGAGCTGGTGCGGCTGACGCCGAAGGGCATCCGCACGCATCTCGGCCTCAACAAGCCGATCTACCAGCGCACCGCCGCCTACGGCCATTTCGGGCGCACGCCCGACAGCGACGGCGGCTTCTCGTGGGAGAAGCTCGACCTCGTCGAGCAGCTCCGCGCCGCGGTCTAGCACCACCCACCCATCGAAAGACGTCACCCCCGCCGCGTGCGGGGGTGACGTTTTTCGTTTCAGGCGATAGGCAGCCTCGGATGTCGGGCGATCCCACCACCCTCCGCCGCCTCTATGGCCGCCGCCAGGGCCATGCGCTGCGGCTTGGCCAGCAGGGCCTCGTCGACGATCTCTTGCCGCGGCTGACCGTGCCCGAGGGCCCGCTCGCTTCGCGCCTCCTGTTCGGCGACGAGCGGCCGCTGTGGCTCGAGATCGGCTTCGGCGCCGGCGAGCATCTCGCCGGGCAGGCGGCAGCGAACCCCGACGTCGGCCTCATCGGCTGCGAGCCCTTCCTCAACGGCGTGGTCGGCGCGCTCGGCCATATCGAGCGCGGCGGCCTCGCCAACGTCCGCCTGCACATGGGCGACGCGCTCGACGTGCTCGACCGGTTGCCCGACGCCAGCCTCGACCGCGTCTTCCTGCTGCATCCCGATCCCTGGCCCAAGGCGCGCCACGCCAAGCGGCGCTTCATGAACCCGGGCCCGCTCGACGTGATCGCGGCGAAGCTCAGGCCCGGCGGCGAGTTCCGCTTCGGCACCGATCACCCGGTCTATTGCCGCTGGGCGATGATGCAGATGGACCGTCGCCGCGACTTCGACTGGCTGGTGACCGGCCCCGGCGACTGGCAGGTGCGCCCCGCCGACTGGCCCGAGACGCGCTACGAGGCCAAGGCGCGGCGCATCGGCCACGAGGTCTGGTACTTCCGCTATCGCCGCATCTAGCCGGCCGCCGCCAGCCGATCGCGCATGTCGCGGTAGGCGGTCGCGATCAGCGCTTCGAGCGCCGCGGCGTCGGCAGGCTCGCCGCCGCGCAGCTTGACGTGGCGCATGCGCTTGCCGCTGCCCTCGAGCAGCCCGGCGGGATCGGCGAGCGCCGCCCCGTGGAAGAAGCCGACGTTCACATGCGCGGTGAAGGCATCGACATAGGCGAAGGCGGCGTCGCCGACGCAGGCGGTCGGCTGGCCGTCGTGGATGAGCTCACGAACGTCGTCGCCGCAGCCGCGCATCGATTCGAACCAGCGCCGCGCGGCGCGGCGCAGCGCAGCGTCGCCCGCGCCGAACCAGGCGTCGACGCGCGGGTCGCGCCGGGTTGCGCTCGGGAGCCGGAACAGCCGATCCATCGCGCGAGCATGCCAGCGCGCGCGGCGATGTCGAGAGGCTGCGGCAGCGCGCGTTCGGGCTCGCAATACGCCATTCGGTCGGGTGGTGGCTTCGCCGCGGCGATCAGCTCTCGCCGAGCAGCTTCTCGAACTGCGATGGCGCGAGCGGCGGCGCGAACAGAAAGCCCTGTGCCACGCTGCAGCCGAGGGCGCGCATGATGGCGCGCTCGGCCTCGGTTTCGATCCCTTCGGCGACGATGCGCAGATCGAGCGCCGCACCGAGTTTGACGATGCTCTCGGTGATCACGCGCTTGGCCGGGCTGTCGGCGACGTCACGCACGAAGCTGCGGTCGACCTTGATTTCGCTGAGCGGGAAACATTCGAGATACCGGAGATTGGAATAGCCGGTGCCGAAGTCGTCGATCGACAGGTCGACCCCCCGCTGACGCAGGTCCACGAAGGCGCGGCGAACCGGGCCCGACTTGGGGGCCATCAGATTCTCGGTGAGCTCGAGCGTCAGCCACTCGGCCCGGCAGCCGGTCTCGTCGAGGACCCGGTCGACGAAGGCGGGCATGTCGCGTCGCATGAACTCGAGCGCCGACACGTTGAAGGCGAAGCGAAGCGGCACGCGACGGTTGCGGTTGATCCGCGCCGCATAGGCAGCGACCGTCCGCAAGCCCCAGGCGCCGATCTCGAGGATCGCGCCGGTCTCCTCCGCGACGCCGATGAAGCGATCGGGCGGCTGAAGGCCGAACGCGCCATGGTCCCAGCGCAGCAGCGCTTCCGCGCCGACGAGATCGCCGGAGGCGAGATCGACCTGCGGCTGGTAGTGGAAGAACAGTTCCTGGTTGGCGACGGCGGTCTGCAGCTCGCTCGCCAGCCGGATGCGGTTGCGTGCCTCGCGCTCGTCGGCGGCGGCGAAGGCATGCGGCGCGTGCCCGGCCTGTGCCTTCGACCGCTGCAGCGCGGCACCGGCCTGCCGGACGAGCTGAAGCGGATCGGCGTCGGTCGCGCCGACGGCGAAGCCGGCGGCGAACTTCACCGTCAACGAGGCGCCGGGCAGCAGGAAGCGCGGCGCCAGCACCTCGAGAACCTCATCGACCGCGCTTGCGGCCTCGGCCGGATCCTCGAGTTCGAGCGCGAGCGCGAAGCTGTTGGTGTCGGCACGCGAGACGGCAAGCGCCGGCAGGGCGGCGAGCCGCGCGGCTGCCGCGCGAAGCAGTGCATCGCCGACATCGTAGCCGAAGCCGCTGTTGATGTCGTGAAACCGGACGATGTCGAGCTTCATCAGCAGCAGCGGGGAAGGCGGCTGGTCGCCCAGCGCCGCGAGCCGGTCGAGCAGGCCGTACCGGTCGAGCAAACCGGTCAGCCGGTCGATGCCCGCGGCATGGGTGACGTCGCGGATCAGTCCGACGAAATGCGTCGCCTGGCCGGCATCGTCGCGAAGCGGCACGAGGCGCAAGGCGTTGCGGAACAGCGTGCCGTCGCGGCGATAGTTGCGCAGCGTCACCGCACAGGCGCGCCCCTCCCGCAAGGCGTCGCGCACTTCGGCGATTTCGGGCTGGAGGCGGTCGCTGCCCTGGAGATAGCGGCAATTCTTGCCGATCGCCTCGGCGGCGGAATAGCCGGTGATCGCTTCGAACGCCGGGTTCACCTCGACGATGGGATGCCCCCGCTGGCGCATGTCGGCGATCATCACGCCGTCGTTCACCTGTGCGAGGGCGAGCGCTGCCGCAGCCGGCGGAATGGCCGGCCGCCGCGTCCACCAGCCGCGCAGCGACCGGCGCGCCGGCTCTGCCGCCGCGGCGTCGACCGACGGATCGGCCGCTTGGTGAAGCGCCATTGCGCTGGCTCCTGCCGGTTCGAGAAGGCGAAGGCCCGCGTATCGCCTTCAGCCGCGTAATTGCGGCACCGGCACCATTGCTTCAACGCTGGGGAGGCAGCAGTTCAGGACGAATCGGCGCCACTTTCGTCGGCAGCCGTGTCGTCGGCGCGGGTGGTGCGAAACCGCCGGCGATATTCGAGCGGCGCAACGCCGATCCTGCGAAGAAAGGCGCGTCTGAGCGTCGTCGTCGATCCGAAGCCTGCGGCATAGGCGATCGCCTTGATCGGCGCATTGCTATCTTCGAGCAAACGGCGCGCAATGTCGATCCTTGTCAGTTCGACATAGGCGGCCGGGCTCATGCCGAGTTCCGCGTGAAACAGCCGCGACAGGTGGCGCGGGCTCACGCCGGCCGCTCGCGCCAGCGCGGGGAGCCCCAGATCCGCGCGCGGGCTTTCGAGGATGTGGAGGCGGATCCGGTCGATGGGACTCGCGGCGGCAGCCTGCGCCGTCAAGGTGGCGCTGAACTGCGACTGGCCGCCCGGTCGCTTGAGAAAGACGACGAGCCGTCGCGCCACCCACAGCGCCAGGGCGGCGCCATGGTCCTCCTCGATGAGCGAGAAGGCGAGATCGATGGCCGCCGTAACCCCGGCCGAGCTGAACACCGGTCGGGCTCGACCCGGATGTCTGGATAGTCGGCGCCAAGCCGCTCGGCATATTGCCAGTGGGTGGTGACGCGGCGCCCCGTCAGAAGGCCCGCCTGCGCCAGCAGGAAGGCGCCCGTGCAGGTCGAGCCGTAACGGCGCGCGGGCGCGACCTGATCGCGCAGCCAGCGCATCGCGTCCTCGCTCAACCGCGCCGGCACGCCATAGGGGCCGGCGACGATCAGCGTGTCGGACGGCTCGGCCGCGTCGTGAATACTCGCGTCGGGGAGATATATCACGCCCGATGCCGAGTGTGCCGGTGCGCCGTCCTCGGTAACCAGCCGCACCCGATAGGGCCGCCCCGACTCGATCTTGCAGTTCGCCTCGAACAGCGCATCGCGCACGCCGGCGATTTCGAGCAGATGAACTTTTCCCGGCGCGAAAATCGTGATGAGCACGGCGTGTCCCCCGCTCTGCGGCAGCCCGAGGCCGTCGATCGCCCGCCATGATACGCCGCGACGGTCGGCGCACCTAGGCGTATCGCGTGGGCTGGACATCGTGCTGGGGCTTGCGCCATCTGCGGCTTGCCGCATCGACATGGCGAGCGGGCCCGGAGAAGCGATGCCGACGACCAGCTATCTCGACTATCGCGACGGCGACACGATCTGCGAAGCCTATGTCGCGCAGGGTGGCCCGGCGGGCGAAAAGCGTCCCGCGGTGCTGGTGGCGCACCAATGGTCGGGACAGCAGCCGCCCGAGCGCGAGGCGGCCGACCGGCTGGCGGCGCTCGGCTATGTCGGCATCGCGATCGACGTGTACGGCAAGGGCAGGCGCGGCGACCGCACCGGCGACAATGGCCATCTGATGGGGCCGTTCATGGCGGACCGGGCGGCGCTTCGTGCCCGGCTGCTCGCCGCGGTGGCGGCGGCGCGGGCGCACGACGCGGTCGATCCCGAGCGGATCGCGGTGATCGGCTATTGCTTCGGCGGGCTCTGCGCGCTCGACGTGGCGCGCGCCAACGCGCCGGGGGTGCGCGGCGTCGTCAGCCTGCACGGCATCTTCGCGGCGCCGAAGCTCGGCGCGCAGGCGGCGATCGGGCCGGGCGTGCTGGTGCTGCACGGCTGGGACGATCCGCTGGCGCCGCCCGCAGACGTGCTGATGCTCGCCGAGGAGCTGACCGCGGCGAAGGCCGACTGGCAGCTGCACGCCTATGGCCATGCGATGCACAGCTTCACCAACCCCAACGCCGCCGCCCCCGAACGCGGCGTCGCCTATGATGCGAAGGCGGCGGCGCGGTCGTGGGCGTCGGTCGAAGCGTTCCTCGCGGAGGTGCTCGCCTAGGGCGCGAGCGGCTGCCAGGCGCCTTCGGACTGCGCGAGCCGCGCGAGCACGAGGCGGATGACGTCGGGGTTCCACGGCAGGCCGAGGTGGCTGCCGTCGACGGCGATGTTCTCGCACCGCGGTCCCGCGGGGATCATCGCCGCGGCGGGCGGCACGATGCCCTCACCCGGGCTGTAGATCGACGTGGTCGGTACCGGCGGGCATTCGGACAGCCGCGTATCGATCGGCACGGCGTCGACCTTGTGGTCGTTGAGCCACTCGTAGAGCCGCCAGGCGTTGTTGGCGCGCAGGTCGCCGACGCTCGGCGTGCCGAGCGTGATCACCTGGCGGATGCGATCGGGCTCGAGCTTGGCCAGCTCGCGCGCGTAGAGGCCGCCGAGGCTCCAGCCGACCAGCGAGACCTTGCGGTCGTGCCGCTCGTGCCAGCCGCGCAGCCGGGCGAGCATCGCGTCGAGCACGCCGGCGCGCAGCCCGAGGTTGCGGCCGAGCCCCCAGCCGGCGACCGGATAGCCGACCGCGGCGATGCTCCGCCGCAGCGGCGCGGTCAGCCAGTCGCTGGCAGCGAGGCCGGGGAACACCATCACCGGATGGCCGTCGCCGCCGGGCAGGCGGTGGAGCGCGCGGCGCTCGGCGCCGTAGCGCAGGAATTCGGGAAGGGCGCGCAGTTCGGCGAGCAGCCGCGGCGTCGACGGCGGTTCGATGCGACCTGTCCGGCTCGCCATCGGCGGTCCCTTTCCTAGCCGAGCGTCGCGATGAAGGCGCGGACCTCGGGCGCGATGTCGGGCCGCTCGAGCGCCAGCGCGATGTTGGCATTGATGTGGCCCGCCTTGTCGCCGCAGTCGAAGCGGCGGCCGGTGTAGGTGAAGCCGTGAAACGGCTGCCGGCCGATCAGCTCGGCCATCGCGTCGGTCAGCTGCACCTCGCCGCCGGCCCCGCGCTTGTGCGCCGACAGCACGTCCATCACCTCGGGCTGGAGAATGTAGCGGCCGACCGCCGCCAGTCGCGACGGCGCGTCGGCGGGCTTCGGCTTCTCGACCATGCCGGTCATCTCGGTGAGCAGCCCGTCGGCCTTGCCCGGCGTGATGATGCCGTAGCGGTCGGTATGCTCGGGCAGGCATTCCATCACCGCGAGGATATTGCCGCCGACCCGGTCGTAGGCCTCGACCATCTGCGCGAGGCAGGGCGCCTCGGGCGACCACAGCAGCTCGTCGGGCAGCAGCACCGCGAACGGCTCGTCGCCGACGATGTGGCGGGCACACCAGACGGCGTGGCCGAGCCCGAGCGGCGCCTGCTGGCGGACGTAGGCGATGTTGCCCGGCGTCAGCTGCGTGCCGTCGAGCGCCGCGAGCTGGGCCTGCTTGCCGCGCGCCGTCAGCTCGGCGACGAGCTCGCCGGCGACGTCGAAATAATCCTCGAGCGGCGTCTTGCCGCGCGCGGTGATGAAGATCAGCTGCTCGATGCCGGCGGCGAGCGCCTCGTCGACGGCATATTGGATCAGCGGCTTGTCGACGACGGGGAGCATTTCCTTGGGCACCGCCTTGGTGGCGGGCAGGAAGCGCGTCCCCATGCCGCCAACCGGAAAGACGGCCTTGCGCACCGGTTTCGACGCCATCGCGATGGATTCTCCTTGATCACCTCGGTGGGATGCTAGCTCAGAAACGTTTGAGCAACCGCAAATAATAGGCGCGCTCCTCTTCCGAACGTGCGGGATCGGCGGCGCGTTCCTCGAGCAGCCGGCGGATCTGCTGGACGCGGCGCATCCGCTCCTCGTCGGGAAGCTTGACGAGGCCCTGGCCAAAGCCGCTGCCGGGGCGGCCGAGCGGATCGACCCCCGATCCCGGCGCGCCGGGCTGTGCCGCCATCGCACCGCCGGCGGCGCGGCCCATCGCCTGCGCCTGGCCTTCGAGCGCGCCGGCGGCCTCGCCGAGCGCCTCGACCGCCTGCTGCTGCGCCAGCATCGCATCGCCAGGCTGCCCGCGCGCGAGCGCCGCGCGCGACGCCTCCATCGCCTGTGCGGCGCGCGCCAGCCCGGGCGGCGGCTGCAGCCCTGCGTCGCGCGCCTGCTGCCGCACCGCGCGCAGCGCCGCCTCGAGCTCGCGCTGCGCCTCGGCCTGCGCGTCCATCGCGCCGGCCCGGCCCGACACGGCGCGCTGCACGCTTTCGGCAATCGTATCGGCCTGGAGGTCGCGCTCGCGTGCCTCGAGGTCGCGCGCCGCGGCGGCGGCCTGCGCCGCCGCCTGCGCCTGCTTCGCCATCGCCGGATCGCCGGCGCCGCCGAACTGCAGGCTCTCCATCAGCCGCCGCAGATTGGCGAGCGCCGCCTGCGCACCGGCCTTGTCGCCGGCCGCCAGCCGGTCGCGCAGATCCTGCATCATCGCGTCGAGGAACGACAGATCGAGCGAGGCGCCCTCGCCGGTCGCGCCCGGCGCGCCGGGCTGCGCCTGCATCGCCTCGACCTGGCGGCGCAGATAGTCGCCCATGCCGGCGGTCAGCCGGTCGAGCATCGCCGCCATGTCGCTGTCGCTGGCCGAGCCTATGCGCTGCGCCAGCTCGTCCATCGCCGACCGCATGTCGGCCATCGCCCGGCTGGCGCCGCGATCCTCGAGATCGACGGCGATGTCCCACAGCAGCCGGATCACCGACAGCGCGCGCGTGTCGTCGGTGTCATAGGCGAGCCGCATCGCCGCCGACCGCAGCCCGGCGAACACCGCGAGGTCGCCGGCATAGCGCCCCGGCTCGGCGGCGATGTCGGTGAGCCGCTCGCCCGCGGCGGCGCGCGCGCCGGGATCGCGGATCAGCGACTTGCGCACCGCGATGACCGCCTGCGCCACCGGGTGGAGGAAGCGCCGTTCGGGCAGCTGCAGCCGCAGCACCGGCGACTGGCCGGTCTGCCCGCCGCCGTCGCGCGCCAGCAGCCGCAGCGTCACCACCTCGCCGGCGAAGGGGTCGGCGGTGAGGTCGGCGAACGCCGCCCCCTTGCCGTTGCCCGACGCGCCGTCGAGCGCGATGCGCCGCAACGCGCCGCCGCGGCGCATCTCGAGCGATACCGCCATCGCGCCATGGTCGTCGCGCGCCGTCCAGCCGATGCGGAGCGCGCCGGTGGGCGCGGCCTGCGGCACCCCGTCGAAATCGATCGACGGCACCGCGTCGCCGGCAAAGCGCGTGTCGAGACGGACCGCCTGCCGCTTGCCGAGCTGCAGGACGTAGCGCCCTTCGGCGGCGAGCGTCACCGCGACGCGGCCATCCTTCACCGGCTGCGCGACCCCCGGCCCGACCAGCTGCCAGTCGCCCGCCGGCGCCGCGAGCCGCAGCGTCAGCCGGCTGCCCTTCAGCGCGGTGATCGCCTGGTCGCCCGGCCCGAAGCTCAGCGTCCGGGGGGCGGCGCTCGCATAGGCCGGCGGCGCGATCGTCGCGGTGACGCGCAGGTCGGCAAGGCTGACGGCATAGGGCGAGAAGCCGGCGGCGATGCGGGCGGGGGCGTCGCCCTTGGCGATCAGCGCGCCGATCAGCAGTCCGGTCGCCAGCAGCGGCAGCAGCCCGTAGCGCTCGGCATCGTCGAGCGTGAGCCGCGGGCGGCCGAGGCGCAGCCGCGCCGGCGTCGCCTCGGCGCGCGCGCGCGCCCAGAGCAGCGCCGTCGTCGGGTCGCTGAGATCGACCGCGCGCTCGTCGAGCAGCGCCAGCTGGCCGCGCCGCGATCCGCTCGCCTGCTCGAGCCGCCGCAGCGCCTCGGCGCGGCCGGGCAGCGCGACGTCGCGAAAGCTCAGCACCAGCGCGCCGACGCAGCCGAGCCCGAGCCCGAACAGCAGGCTGACGCGCAACGCGCCGGGGATCGCCTCGGCGAGCCCCATCAGCGCCAGCGCCAGCCACAGCGTCGCGGCCACCGCCACCCATTTGAGGTGCCGCGCCCAGGCGCGTTCGAGCCACAGCAGCGCCGCGGCGGGCAGCAGCAGGCGTTCGGCGCTCGCGGGCAGGCGCGGAATCGGCAGGCCCGCGTCCATGCGTCAGTCGCCGGCCAGCCAGGGGGCGGGATGGTCGAGCGCCAGCAGCGCCTCGATCGACTGGCGCGGGCGGATCGCCGCCCATTCGCCGCCGCGCACCATCACCTCGGGGGTGAGCGCGCGCGAATTATAGGTCGACGCCATCGTGGCGCCATAGGCGCCGGCGGTCATGAAGGTCAGCAGGTCGCCGGCCTCGACGCTGTCGAGCTCGCGGCCTTCGGCGAAGGTGTCGCCGGTCTCGCAGACCGGGCCGACGACGGTCGCGGTCATGCGGGCGTTGCGCGGCCGCACCGCCTGGATCGAATGATAGGCGTCGTAGAGGCTCGGGCGCAGCAGGTCGTTCATCGCCGCGTCGACGACGACGAAGCAGGTGGCGCCGCCGCTTTTCAGCCGCACGACGCGGGTGACGAGGATGCCGGCGTTGCCGACGATGAGCCGGCCGGGCTCGAAGATCAGCCGCACGCCCCAGTCGCGCGTGATGCGCGCGACCATCGCGCCATAGTCGGCGGGGCTGGGCGGATCGGGCAGGCTCGGATCATAGGGGACGCCGAGGCCGCCGCCGAGGTCGGCACGCTCGATCGGATGGCCGGCGGCGCGCAGCTCGGCGATGAAGCTGCCGACGCGCTCGAACGCGCGCTCGAGCGGGGCGAGCGAGGTCAGCTGGCTGCCGATGTGCACCGCGACGCCGCGCGCCTCGACCCCCGGCAGCGCGGCGGCGAGCGCATAGGCGGCGCCGGCGCGTTCCATCGGAATGCCGAACTTGTTCTCGGCCTTGCCGGTCGAGATCTTGGCGTGGGTGCCGGCGTCGACGTCGGGATTGAGACGGAACGCGACCGCGGCGGTCTTGCCGAGCGCGGTGGCGACCGCCGACAGCGCCTCGATCTCGGGCTCCGATTCGACGTTGAACTGGTAGATGTCGTCGGCAAGCGCCGCCGCCATCTCGTCGCGCGTCTTGCCGACGCCCGAGAAGACGATGCGCTCGGGCGGCACCCCGGCGGCGAGCGCGCGCCTGACCTCGCCGATCGACACGACGTCGGCGCCGGCGCCCATCCGGGCGAGCGTCGCGATGACGCTCTGGTTGGGGTTGGCCTTGACCGCATAGGCGATCAGCGGATCGTCGAGCGCCGCCAGCGCCTCGGCGAAGACGCGGTAGTGGCGCTCGATCGTCGCCGAGGAATAGCAATAGAAGGGCGTGCCGACCTCGCGCGCGAGATCCTCGAGGTTGACGTCCTCGGCATGCATCACGCCGCCGCGATAGTCGAAATGGTCCACGATTCTGGCTTTCTACCGCGGCGGCAGCTCGAAGCGGTCCTCGCGGCGCTCCTCGGATCGTTTGATCGGATCGTCGACGCGCTCGGGCGCCGCCTGCGGCGGCGGCTCGAGCATCGCCTCGACGGTCGGCGTCGTGGTCGCGCCATAGGGCGGCGGCGGCAGGGTGCCGTCGGCGGGCTGCAGGTCGGCCTTGCGGCCGCAGGCGGCGAGGCCGACGAGCGCCGCAACCGCAACTATTCTCGTCATTCCGGCGAAAGCCGGAACCCAGGCGGCCGGCCGAACTGGGTTCCGGCTTTCGCCGGAATGACGGGAGGTGGGGCGGGCGGCAGCCATCACTGGCCGCGCTCCAGCTCGGCCCGCGCCGCGGCGATGCGCGCGCGCACGCCATCGGGCGCGGTGCCGCCATGGCTGGTGCGGCTGGCGACCGAGGCCTCGACCGACAGCACCTCGTAGACGCGGTCGTCGATGCGCGCGTCGATCGCCTGCAGCGTGGCGATCGGCAGCGCGTCGAGCCCGATGCCGGCGTCCTCGGCGGCCTTCACCGCGCGGCCGGTGATGTGGTGCGCCTCGCGGAACGGCACGCCGGCGACGCGGACCAGCCAGTCGGCGAGGTCGGTCGCGGTCGAGAAGCCGCCGGCGGCGGCGGCGCGCATGCGCGCCGCGTTGAAGGTCAGCGTCTGCACCATGCCGGTCATCGCGGCGAGACAGAGCGCCAGCGTGTCATAGGCCTGGAACGCCGGCTCCTTGTCGTCCTGCATGTCCTTCGAATAGGCGAGCGGCAGCCCCTTCATGGTGACGGCGAGCGCCTGGAAGGCGCCGAGCAGCCGCCCCGAATGGCCGCGCACCAGCTCGGCGGCGTCGGGGTTGCGCTTCTGCGGCATGATCGAGCTGCCGGTCGAGAAGGCGTCGGGCAGCGACACGAAGCCATAGGGCTGGCTCGCCCAGATGATGATCTCCTCGGCGAGCCGCGACAGGTGCAGCCCGGTCATCGCCGCGGCCGACAGGAATTCGAGCGCGAAGTCGCGATCGGAGACGCTGTCGAGCGAATTGGCGGTCGGCCGGTCGAAGCCGAGCACCGCGGCGGTGGCGTCGCGGTCGAGCGGAAAGGAGGTGCCGGCGAGCGCCGCGGCGCCGAGCGGGCATTCGTTCATGCGCTGCCGCGCATCGGCGAAGCGGCTGCGGTCGCGCTTCGCCATCTCGTAATAGGCCATCAGATGGTGGCCGAGCGTGACCGGCTGCGCCACCTGCAGATGCGTGAACCCCGGCATGATCGTCGCGGCATGTTCGTCGGCGCGCGCCAGCAGCGCCTGCTGGAAGGCGGCGAGCCCGGCGTCGATCGCGTCGATCGAATCGCGCACCCACAGCCGGAAGTCGGTCGCGACCTGGTCGTTGCGCGAGCGCGCGGTGTGCAGCCGCCCGGCGACCGGGCCGGCGATCTCCGCCAGCCGCGCCTCGACGTGCATGTGGATGTCCTCGAGCGCCATGTCCTCGACGAGGCCGCCTGCGGCATATTCGCGCTCGATCGCGTCGAGCCCAGCGAGGATGGCGTCGGCATCGTCGGCGGCGATGATGCCCTGCGCCTTCAGCATGCGCGCATGCGCCTTCGATCCGGCGAGATCCTGCCGCCACAATCGCTTGTCGAACGGGATCGAGGCGTTAATCTCGCGCATCACCGCAGAGGGGCCGTCGGCGAAGCGACCGCCCCACATGGCATGGGAATTTGACGTGCGATCGTTGATCGGAGCGCTCCTGCTGGGCCTCGCCGCGTGCGACGGGGCGGCCCCAGCCGATACGCAAAAGGCCGAACCCCCGCAACCCGCCGCCCCGACGGCGACGGCATCGGCGGGCGCGCAGCCGGCCGCGGCCAAGATCGACCGCAGCCAGGCGGGGACCGCCTTTCCCGCCGCCGCCTTCGTCGACCGCGCCGACCGGCCGACGACGCTCGCCGCGTTCACGGGCACGCCGGTGCTGGTCAACCTGTGGGCGACCTGGTGCGCGCCCTGCCTCGCCGAGATGCCGGCGCTCGACCGGCTGGCGGCGCGCGAGAAGGGCAAGCTCGTCGTGCTGCCCCTGAGCCAGGACATGGAAGGCTGGCGCGCCGTCGACAAATTCTTCGCCGCCGGCAAATTCCCGGCGCTGACCCCCTATCTCGACCAGCCGACCGACTGGGCGCTGGCGGTCGGCGCCAAGGGGCTGCCGGTGAGCATCCTCTACGATGCCGCCGGCAAGGAAGTCTGGCGGGTCAACGGACCGCTCGAATGGGACCAGCCCGAGGTCGCGGCGCTGCTGGAGTAGCGGGCGCCGCCTCAACCCGCATCGTCATCCCCGTGCAGGCGGGGGCACGCCCGAACACCCCAAACGCTCATGCTGAGCTTGTCGGGCCGCTCCCCGCCGCTACAGCTCGTACTTCTCCAGCACGATGTCCTCGGCGTCGGCGCCGGCCTGCCACTCGCGCATGAACGGGTGCGCGACCATCGCATCGACATAGGCCTGCGCGACCGCCGGCAGCCTGACGTCGTAGGTGACGAAGCGCGTCACCACCGGCGCGTACATGATGTCGGCGGCGCCGAAGGCGCCGAACAGATAGTCGCCGCCGGCGCCGAAGCGGCGGCGCGCCTCGGTCCACAGCGCCACGATGCGGTCGATGTCGGCCTGCGTCTCGGCGCTGACCGCGAAGCCCGGATAGTGGCGGCGGACGTTCATGACGCATTGCTGGCGCAGGCTCGTGAAGCCCGAATGCATCTCCGCCGCGATCGAGCGCGCCAGCGCCCGCGCCGCCGGATCGGTGGGCCAGAAGCGCTCCTGCCCGACCTTGTCGGCGAGATAGTCGGTGATCGCGAGGCTGTCCCAGACCGGCACGTCGCCGTCCCACAGCGTCGGCACCTTGCCCGACGGCAGGCTGCCGTCGGCCTTCGCCGCGTCATATTCGGCGGTCCACAGCGGGATCATCCGCTCGTCGTGCGGCAGCCCCGACTGCTTGACCGCCAGCCAGCCGCGCAGCGACCAGGAGGAGTAGCGCTTGTTGCCGACGAGAATCCTGAGCATCGCGGCTCCTGTCAGATCGAGGCGAGCACCGCGGCGCGAAGCTCGGGAATGCCGAAGCCCTTTTCGGCGCTGGTGGCGAGGATCTCGGGATAGGCGGCGGGGTGCGTGCGCGCGCCGTCGGCCACCTTGAGCCGCGTCGCCTCGAGCTCGGTCGGCTTGATCTTGTCGCCCTTGGTGAGGACGAGCTGGTAGCTCACCGCCGCCTTGTCGAGGATCTCCATGATCTCGCCGTCGACCGGCTTCAGCCCGTGGCGCGCGTCGATCAGCAGCAGCACGCGCTTCAAGGTGGCGCGGCCGCGCAGATAGTCGTTCACCAGATGCTTCCACTTGCGAACGATGTCCTTGGGCGCCTCGGCGAAGCCGTAGCCCGGCATGTCGACCAGCCGGAAGACGATCGGCTCGCCGACGTCGAACAGGTTGAGCTCCTGCGTGCGCCCCGGCGTGTTCGAGGTGCGCGCCAGGCTGTTGCGGCCGGTGAGCGCGTTGAGCAGCGACGACTTGCCGACGTTCGAGCGGCCGGCGAACGCCACCTCGGGCACGTCGGGATCGGGCAGGAACTGCAGCCCCGGCGCCGACTTCAGGAAGGCGATCGGGCCGGCGAACAGCTTGCGCGCCGCCTCGATGCGCCCGGCGCGCGCCGCGGCTTCCTCCGGAGTCTCCCCGGGCGTCACTTCCGCTTCGCCGGGGCGGGCGTCGCGGTCGCTTCGACGACCGCGGTCGCTGCCGTTGCCGGCGGCGCCGGATATTTGCGGATCAGCACCCACTGCTGGCCGATCGAGATGATGTTGTTGATCGTCCAGTAGAGCTGCAGGCCGGCGGCGAACGGCGCCATGATGAACATGAAGATCCACGGCATGATGCCGAACACCTTGGCCTGGATCTCGTCCATCGGCTGCGGGTTGAGCTTCTGCTGCAGCCACATGGTGATGCCGAGCAGGATCGGCAGCACGCCGATCGCGATGAACTGCGGCGGGGTGAAGGGCAGCAGCCCGAACAGGTTGAGCGGGGTCAGCGGGTCGGGCGCCGACAGGTCGCGAATCCACAGCGCGAACGGCTGGTGGCGCATTTCGATGGTGAGCAGCAGCACCTTGTAGAGCGCGTAGAAGACGGGGATCTGCAGCAGGATCGGCAGGCAGCCCGCCATCGGGTTGACCTTCTCCTTCGAATAGAGCGCCATCATCTCCTGCTGCATGCGCAGCTTGTCTTCCTTGTAGCGCTCCTGGATCTCCTTCATCCGCGGCTGGATCTGCCGCATCCGCGCCATCGACGCGAACTGCTTGTTGGCGATCGGGAACATCAGGATGCGGACGATGACGGTCAGGCCGATGATCGCCACGCCGAAGTTGCCGAACAGCTTGAACAGCCAGTCGAGCAGATAGAAGATCGGCTTGGTGAGGAAGTAGAACCAGCCCCAGTCGATCGCCTTGTCGAACTGCGGGACGGCGAGGGTATCCTTGTAGCGGTCGAGCAGCTGGACTTCCTTGGCGCCGGCAAACAGACGCATCGTCGTCGCGGCCTGCTGGCCGGGGCCGACGATGACCGGCGGCGTCGCCAGATCGGCCTGGAAGCGGTCGCCGCTCGCCTGGCGGAAGGTCGCTTCGATCGGCTTCTTCTGGTCGGGAACCAGCGCGGTCAGCCAATATTTGTCGGAGAAGCCGAGCCAGCCGCCGCGGCTGGCGAAGTCCAGGGTGCGGTCGTCATCCTCGCGGATGTCGTCCCAGTTCACATCGTTCACCCGGTCGTCGAACACGCCCATCGGGCCGACGTGCGCGGTCCAGCTGTCGGGATCGGGCGATTCGCCGGCGCGCGAGATCAGCCCGTAGGGCCGCGCCACCAGCGCCTGCGCGCCGCCGTTGGCGACGGTCTGCGTGACGGTGAACATATAGTCGTCGTCGATCGCGATGGTGATCGCGAAGCGCTGTCCGGCGGCGTTGGCCGAGGTGATCGTCACCGGCCGGCCGATGCCGAGCACCGCGCCCTGCGGCGCCTGCCAGACGGTCTCGGGGCCCGGCGCGCCGGCGGCGCCCGACCAGCCGAAGCCGGCGAAATAGGCGTTGGGCGCGCCCGAGGGCGACAGCAGGCGGATGTTGGGCGAGCCGTCGGCGATCGTCTCGCGGTAGTTCGCGAGCACGAGGTCGTCGATGCGCGCGCCCTTCAGGTTGATCGAGCCGGTCAGCCGCGGCGTGCGGATCGCGACGCGCGGCGTCTCGCCGATGACGGTGTTGCGGTCGCGGATCGCCACCGGCGTGTCGGCGGCCGGATCGGCGCCGGGCTGGGGGATGACGACTTCCTTGCCGTCCTCGACCCGGGTCACCGGCGGGTTGGCGGTCGGGAAGAAGCGTTCGGAGATCGCGCTCCAGCCGAACAGCACGACCGCCGACAGGACGATCGCGAGGATGAGATTCTTCTGTTCGTTCACGGAGCGACCTCGGGTTCTGGCTCAGGCTTCGGGCGGCACGGGATCGTAACCCGACCCGCCCCACGGGTGACAGCGCGCGATCCGCCTAGCGGCCAAGCCGCCGCCCTTCAAGGCTCCGAAGCGCCGCAGCGCCTCGATGCTATAGGCCGAACATGACGGCTGGTAGCGGCAGGTCGGCGGCAGCACCGCGGAAAAGGTCAGCTGCCAGAGGCGCGCGACGCCGATCAGCAGCCGGGCGATCACCGCGCCGCCCCCTGGGCGATCCGCGCCAGCGCCGCCTCGAGATCGGCGCGCATCGCCGCGAAATCGCGGCTCGGCGTCTCGTCGCGGCCGATCAGGACGTGGTCGGCGCCGGCGAGGCCGCGCGCCGCGAGCACCTCGCGTGCCAGCGCGCGCAGCCGGCGCTTGCAGCGGTTGCGCACCACCGCATTGCCGATCTTCTTGGTGACGGTGAAGCCGACGCGCTTTGCCGGGTCCGAGTCGCCGCGCGGATGGACCAGCAGGACGAACCCCGGCGTGGCGACGCGGCGGCCGCGATTGGCGGCCAGGAAATCGCGGCGCCGGGTCAGCGTGTCGAGCGGGGGCGGGCCCGTGACTAGGCCGACAGGACCTTGCGGCCCTTGGCGCGGCGGGCAGCGATCACCTTGCGGCCGCCGACGGTCGCCATGCGGCTCCGGAACCCGTGGCGGCGCTTGCGGACCAGGCGGCTCGGTTGATAGGTGCGCTTCATCTTACGTCCTCAAACGTCGAAAGGGCCGCGCCGGAAGGCGGCCGAAAACTGAAGCGCGCGAGATAGCGGCGCGGCCGGCGAAAGTCAAACGCGCCGCCCCGGCGTCAGCCGGGCGGCGGCGGGGCGGCCGGCCCCGGCTTGCGGCGGCGCCGGAGCGCGATCTCCGCATAACGTCCGAACCTCGGGTGCCGCCGTTTGAGGATCGCGTAGCGGCGCCGCGCCCATCGCGAATTGCGCAGCATCAGCACCAGACCCCCGGCGAAGGCAAGCGTACCGAACGGGCCCGGCGTCGTCGGCCCGAGGAGCAGCGGCCCGAAGATCAGCAGCAGCGCGCCGACGCCGACCTGCAGCATCCGCATCGGCGGGCTGCGCATGAGGCGGCGGAACGGGCTGCGGCTCGGCATCGTCGCCCACAGATACGGACGGCTGCGGCAGCTTTATGTCGGCTCGCTCTCGCCAGGGCCGGCGGCGCAGCGCGACGTCCGCCCAATGGCCCCAGCGCGGATGGCGGCGCTTGAACATCGCGTAGCGGCGGCGCGCCCAGGGCGAGTTGCGCAGCACCAGCGTCAGCCCGGCGGCGAAGCTGATGATGCCGATCGGCCCGGGCAGCGGCCCGCCGATCAGCGGGCCGAGCGTCATCAGCAGCGCGCCCGCCACCATCTGCGCCATCCGCATTGCCGGATGGCGCAGGAAGCGCGCGAGAGCGGGGGAGAGCGTCATGGCCATGCGATATGGATAACGTCTGTGACCGCCGTAAGGCTGCTTGGCTTCGGTCCGTCGGACGCCCTAAGCTGTTCGTCGAACGCGGCAAGGGGACAGGAACATGACGGGCTCGCTCATCAGGATCGGCGCGACCGCGCTGGCGCTCGTCGCCGCGCCCGCGGCGGCGGCGGATCGGTCCGCCGCCGCCACGCCGGCGACCAACCCGCTCTGGCACGAGCAGAAGGTGAAGAACTATCTGCCGCACATGAGCTGGCCCGAGGTCGCCGACCTGCTGACGCGCAGCGACATCGTCATCATCCCCGTCGCCTCGCTCGAGGAGCACGGCCTGCACGGCCCGATCGGCACCGATTTCCTCAACAGCGTCGAGGAGGCCAAGCTCATCGCGCAGAAGACCGACGTGCTGGTGGCGCCGATCCTGCTGCCGGGCAATTCGCCCTATCACATGGGCTTCCCCGGCACGATCAGCCTGCCCGCCGAGACGATCCAGAAGGTCTATTTCGAGGCGACGCAAAGCCTGATCCGCCACGGCTTCAAGCGCTTCATCTTCGTTAACGGCCATGGCGGCAACGCCGCCACGACGCGCTTCATCGTCGACCGCATCAACCAGGAGACGCCGGGCATCGCCGTCGACTTCGGCGAGGCGGTGCAGCCCTATCTCGCCGCCGCGCGCCGCGGCGCCGAGGCGCCGGGCGCCGCGAAGCCGGCCGCGCCGCCGGTGTTCGACCGCCACGGCGGCACCCCCGAGACCAGCTCGTCGCTCTATCTGACGCCCAATCTCGTCGACATGTCGAAGGCGAAGACCGCGCCGCTCAGGCTCCCCGAGCATCTGCAGAAGATGCTTCCCGACGTCGTCGCCGAGGAGCCGACGGCGAAGCTCGTCTTCCTCGCCGAGGGGCTGAAGGCCGAGGAGACGGGCAAGCGCACCTCGACGCGCGAGATGACCGAGACCGGCGTCTGGGGCGTCGCCGACTTTGCCGGCGCCACCGCCGCGCGCGGCAAGGCCAATGTCGAGCGGCGCGTCGACGCCGCGGTGAAATTCATCGCGCGCTGGAACGAGCTGCGCCCGTCGGGGACCAAATGATGGACAGCCAGCTCAGCCGCCGCACGCTGCTCGCCGCCGGCGCGCTCGTCGCGCTCGCGCCGCGCCGCGCCTTCGCCGCCGCCCCCGCGGTCGACGGCCGCTTTCTCGCGGCGCTCGGCCGGCCGCCGCGGCCGGCGCAGCCGATCGGCGACTATGTGCCGGTGCGCCGCTCGGGGCGCATCCTCTACCTGTCGACCACCACCGCGCGCACCGACGGCCAGCCCGACTTTCGCGGTGCGCTCGGCGCCGAGCTGACGCTCGAACAGGGACAGCAGGCGGCGCGCGCCGCGGCGCTGGCGATGCTCGAGACGGTGTACAACCACCTCGGCGGCACGCTCGCGCCGGTGACGCAGATCCTCAACATGATCGGCTACGTCGCCTCGGCCGACGGCTTCTACGACCAGGCCGGGGTGATGAACGGCGCGACCGCCGCGCTGATCGAGGTGTTCGGTCCCGAGATCGGCCGCTCGACGCGCTCGGCGATCGGCGTGAAGGCGATGTCGCGCCAGGCGGCGGTGTCGATCGCCGCGACGGTGGAAGTGGCGGGCTGAGTCGAGTCGACATTTGCGAAACACCGCCTAAGCTGCGCCGCGGAACAAAGGGGGATCGATGGTCGCGCACGTCACCACCGTTGCCTATCTCGGCCTCGAGGCGCGCAGCGTCGACGTGCAGGTGCAGATCGCCAAGGGCGGGATCAACGCCTTCAACGTCGTCGGGCTGCCCGACAAGGCGGTCAACGAATCGAAGGAGCGGGTGCGCGCCGCGCTGTCGGCGATCGGGCTCGCGCTGCCGTTCCAGCGCATCACCGTCAACCTCTCGCCCGCCGACCTGCCCAAGGAGGGCAGCCATTTCGACCTGGCGATCGCGCTGGGGCTGCTCGCGGCGATGGGCGTCGTCGACGCCGAGGCGCTGAGCCAGTTCGTGGTCATCGGCGAGCTTGGCCTCGACGGGCGGCTGGCGCCGGTGCCCGGCGTGCTGCTCGCCGCGCTGCACGCCTCGGAGAACGACCTCGGGCTGATCTGCCCGGCGGCGCAGGGCGGCGAGGCGGCGTGGGCGGGGCGGATCGAGGTGCTGGCGGCGCCCGACGTCCTGTCGCTGCTCAACCATCTGAAGGGCGTGCAATTGCTGGCGCCCCCCGAGCGCGCCGTCGCCGACGCCGGCTGGCACGGCCCCGACCTCGCCGAGGTCAAGGGGCAGGAGACCGCGAAGCGCGCGTTGGAGATCGCCGCCGCCGGCGGGCACAATCTCCTGATGGTGGGGCCTCCCGGCGCCGGCAAGTCGCTGCTCGCCGCCTGCCTGCCCGGCATCCTGCCCGACCTGACGCCGCAGGAGGCGCTCGAGGTGTCGATGGTCGCCTCGGTCGCCGGGCAATTGGAGGGCGGCCGGCTGCTGCGCAAGCGCCCCTACCGCGCGCCGCATCATTCGGCGTCGATGCCGGCGCTGGTCGGCGGCGGCGCCCGGGCGAGGCCCGGCGAGGTCAGCCTCGCGCATTTGGGCGTGTTGTTCCTCGACGAGCTGCCCGAGTTCCAGCGGCCGGTGCTCGATTCGCTGCGTCAGCCGCTCGAGACGGGAAACATCGTCGTCGCGCGCGCCGCAGCGCATGTGAGCTATCCGTCACGTATCCAGCTGGTCGCCGCGATGAACCCGTGTGGTCGTGTGCCCTTGGCGCCATGATCCCCGGAAGGGAGGTAGAGGAGGGAGACCTCGACATCCTCCTTTCCGACGATGACGCGCTCCGCGATGGCTTCGACGATTTGGCGCTTCTCTAGGTCGGTGAGCTGCTCCCACCGAGCAGCCAGATCACGCGCTTCTGAAAGCGTCTCCGCACGAGAGGCGGTCGCGATCTTGAGCACGTCAAGGCTCGCTTGGAGTTTGGGCAGCTCATCCTCAAGCTGGCGACGTCGCTCCGAGAGCGGGTCATTGCGCCGCGCGAAGTCGTCCCCGGAGAGCTTGCCGTCCCCATAGAGCCGGAAGAGCGTATCGCTGTCGCTATCGATGCGGCGCAGTTCTTTCTCGGCTACATTGATCAGCCGTTCCTTTTCGTGTCTCGCCTCGTCAGCCGCTTCGTTGTGGGCGGCGACTTCCTCGGGCGAGATCACGAAATTGCGGAGCTGATCGCGGAAAACGGCTTCGAGATCATCGATCGGAATCTTGTTTTTGCACGCTGCGCAAACGTACTTCGGCGACCCGGTATGGACGTACATTTTGGTGCCGCATGTGCACTCGGCAAAGCCCGAGAACAGATGCACGTTGCGGCGCGTCGGCGTCCGGCGCTGCGCGCGTAGCCCGAGCAGGATGCGCTCGCACTCGTCCCAAAGCTCAGCCGGCACAATCGGCTCGACCTCCGTATAGACCCACTCGCTTTCCGGCTTCACGCGCCAGCGCTTCTTGGCGTCAATCGTATAGGTGTAGTTGGCGCGGTGTTGCCCGCGCGCGGTGGTGTCGAGGATCAGCCGCCCGACCGTGGTCGCGGAGAAGTTCGAGCCGTTGCGGGTGCGATAGCCGCGCTCGTTGAGCATTCGCGCCACCGTCTTCTTTCGCTGATGCTCCTTGAATAGCTCATGCACGAGGACGCGCACCGGGGCTTCCTCAGGATCAGGCACCAGGCGCTTATCCTGCCATCGGTAGCCAAACGGAGCCGCGCCGCCGATAGGCTTGCCGAGCTTTGCGCGGATCGGCACCGACGCCGCAACGCGATCCGCGATCTCTTCCCGTTCCCACTGTGCCATCGCCGCGATCATGGTGAAGAACAGCCGGCCGGCGGGGGACGACGTGTCGATCGACTCGTGGAGCGAGATCAGGTCGGCGCCGCATTCCCGAAACGTCTCGGCGAACTCAAGCAGCTCTCGGGTATTGCGGGCAAGGCGCGCGAGCTTCGAGAATACGAGGCCGGTGATGCGCCCGGCGCGTACGTCGGCGAGCATCCGCTTGGCTTCCGCGTGCCCCATGACGGATTTTCCTGAAACCGCATCGAGCCGATAGACCTCAGCGACCTTCCAGCCTTTCGCTTCCGCATAGGCGCTCGCGCGCTTGAAGTGATGCTCTGGGCTTTCGCCGCGCACCTGATCCTCGGTCGATACTCGAAGCCAAATGCCGACGACCTTTACGCCGTTTCTATCCTGCATCGCTCGCTCCTGTTTGGAGCGAGCATACCCGCTTTCGGGGCCGCAATGAATTTGATCGTCTGACTCAAACGGCGCAGATTGAGTCACGCAATCGAATAGAGGAGCAGCGGATGAACGCCACAGCGGAGCCTATGATGCCGTTTCGCATCATGGGCTTTCATACCGACACCAGCACGAAGGTAACGGCTGCGGTAGTCGCTCCGGGCGGGGGTGTGCTGAGCGGCGAGCGAGCAGCGTTCGTGCCGTGTCCACGCCACATCGTCCGAGCGACAGAAGCCGCGCAGAACGCGTGGCTCCGTACTCAACTCCCGAGACTATCGATCAAGAACGGTTACGCGCACTACGCATGAACTCTGCCGCCCAGCTAAAACAGTGCATCAAAGTGCTTCGTAGAGCCGAGCTGATAGTGGGTAAGGGCCAGTGCGGCTGCTGAGAACAGGGCGATAGGCAAGGTATCGCTTTCCCATGCCCTCCGGCGCGCTGGCAGCCGGCGGGCGAGCACCTCGATGTTTCGAGCGACCGCCGCAGCGATTTCGTGACGGGTCCGAGCACCTACAGATGCAAAGCAAGCCCGCACATCGGTACGCGTGTAGATCGCAACACTGGCGCCGTGCGTAGCGGCAAGATTGGCGATGGCGCGGCAGAGGCGCGAAACGCGGGCTCTGCGCTTCGAGCTATGCTCGTCGTATGCCTCCATGATGACGACTTCAGGAGTCAGGCGCTTAAGCAACTTCTCTATACGATGAAGGCAATAGTCGTTCTTGCTACCTCGGAACGCGTGCGACACGCCCCAATCGTGAGGGGAGGATGGCCCGGAGAAGGCTACCCAACCGAAGCCACGAGCATTCGGGTGGATGGCGAGGGTGAGAGACCGATAAGCGCTCATATCCCGCGCCATTTGGTCTTCGCGCGCTCAACCATTCCCAGCAACAATCGTCGGCGCTCGTCACGAAGAGATATGCCAGCCGCAATGAGCTTGGACTCTAGCGCCGCTGCACGGCGCAGCGTGGCGTCCTGCTTTGCGTAGTAGAGGCGCGGGAAGATGTCGGATGGCGTGACGCCAAAGACGATTTGAAGCGCGAACGCTAGCTCAATGTCTGGAGCAGTCTCGCCATTCTCAAGCCGCGACGCGTTGCTCTGATTGAGTCCGATAAGGTCGGCCAGCTCACGCTGACTGAGATTGTGACGCAGCCGGAGGCTGCGTAGACACGATGGTGGGGTCATACGAAAGAGCAGTTATGGCCGCGGTAAGGGGCGGCCTCAGATATTCTCGCGCCTGCTGCCGGGCTTGGAACGGCACCCAAATATGCGCGCCGCGCATATTTGTTCGCGCTACGCGCGAACTGAAATCCCGCCTGGGTTGAGCCTCGCTACGGCATCTCGTGGTCGATGCCGTAGTGGCGAGCGAGCGCATCAATTTTACCGCGCTCGCTTGCTTGCACGATGTACACGCCGCGCGTCTTGTGGGTACAAAGCTTGAGGCGCTTGCGCACGAACGACCCCACCCACTTACTCGTCACCGCGCGCCCTGTTTTCGGCATCATCGCGTCGTTGAAGCGCTCCATAACGCTGCCTATCGAAGCGTAGGGAACAGTCGCATCATCCATCGCGCCCCGCACAGCCCGTAGCATCGTTGCTTCGGTGGAGGAGGCGCGCTCTTGAATGCCGCGCGCCTCACGTCGCACGACCTCGCGCACGAGACGTTCGCGATACGGCGCTTGGGCGATAGATAGCAGCGGCAGCACGATCTGGTTCGATCGGTGGGATAGGTTCGCGAGCACGAGGCTCGGATCGATCGCCACCTTGTGCCGGTCGCGCAATCGCCAGCCGAGCAACCTGTTGCGCAATACCTCTGCCTCTTTCTGCTGGCGGGCGGGGAGGCTGATCGGGATATCGGCGCGTACTGACCGCATCCCGGTTTCTTCCGTCAGGAACCGGCTTTCGAGCGCTTCGTCCTGAAACGGCTCGCGCATGGCGATGAGCTTGGGGCCGAACACCCGGAACGCGCGCGGCGATAGTTCGCCATCCTTGCTCTGCATGGTGCGCAAAACTGGCAGGCCGCGCACGTTGCCGTTGTTGAGGATCTTCGTCAGGTCGGCGGTGGCGTCGGAGAAGCGCAGGTCGGCCTCGTCAAGAACAAGCGTGCCGCCGAAGCCGTCGAGAATGTGAAAGATGGGGGATACGGTCGATGCGCCCGAGGCAAAGAACGGCTTGTAGCAGATGGAGCCTATGGTGATGAGGCCGCGCGTCTTGCCGCTGCCCCAGCGCCCCATGAAGCGCAGGTAGGGAAGCTCTGCAAACGCGTCGTATATCCACGACAGCAGTACGTAGTGGGTGGCGATGTCGAGGAAGCCATCGGACAGATCGACGTAACGAGCGATGTAGCTGCGCACGTCCGCCACCACGTCCCCAACGTCCCCGATGTCCCCCAAGTCCGGCAGGCGAGACGGCAGCAACACGCAGCCGGAGGTGAGGAGCGCGTTCGTTGGCGCATACGGCACCAGCCGCGTGCCGTCGCGGAGATCGTAGTGGGGAATAAACGTCGGCGCCTTGCCGGGCGCGGCGACCGCAAACGAAGTGGTGCCCGACACGGTATCGAACAACGTCTCTATAAGCGTGCCGCAAGCTAAGACCCGCGACACCACCGGCATGGATTTTCGTTTCATCTGCTCATGGTGAGGCAGCTATCGGAGGCAGACACGGCACCCAGTTATGCGTGCAGGCGCATAACTGGGTGCCGTGCTGAATATGCGCGCAAGAGTCAGGCTGGCACCATGACCCCGCCGCCCGGAACAGCAGCGTTCATCGCCCGCCTCATGCCTGATGCTACGCCCGAGCAAGCGGCTGAAGCCTGTCGCAATTTCGACGGCTTTCTCCGCGTGGTGCTGCGCATCGCGCGGCGGAACGCCGATGAACAGGCCGCTAGCGATTCGCTTGATTCGAGGACTCAGGGTACGATTCCGCCGTCACCTCCACTGTCGTGAAAACCTACGTTGCCTACATCCGCGTTTCGACTGCCAAGCAGGGCGAACAGGGATCGTCGCTCGCAGAGCAGCGCGCGGCGATTGAGGCTTATGCCGGGAGGCACGGCCTCAAGATCACGCGCTGGTATGAGGAAGTGGAAACCGCCGCAAAGCTGGGGCGACGCCTGTTCAATCAGATGCTGGCGCAGCTCCCGAAACACGGCAGCGTCGGCATTATCATCCACAAGATCGACCGCAGCGCGAGGAACCTGCGGGACTGGGCACGGCTCGGCGACCTGATCGATCGCGGCGTGGACGTGCATTTCGCCCACGAAAGCCTCGACCTCGCGACGCGTGGCGGCAGGCTTGCCGCCGACATCCAAGCCGTGGTCGCGGCCGACTTTATCCGCAACCTACGAGAGGAGACGCGCAAGGGCTTCTACGGCCGGCTGCGGCAAGGACTCTATCCGCTCAACGCTCCCTACGGGTACCGGGATATGGGGAGGGGAAAGGTCAAAGAGATCGATCCTATCGAAGGCCCGCGCGTGCGCGAGTGCTTCGAGCGATACGCAACCGGCAGCTACGGCCTCGATACACTACGCGCCGAAATGCAGGCACGCGGCCTCACCACCGGGCGCGGAGCGCCAATCTCGCGCAACGGCATGTCCACCATCCTGCGCAACCCGTTTTATATCGGCATCATCCGCCTGCGGACGACGAGCGAGGTGTTCGAGGGGAAGCACGAGCCGCTCATTAGCCGCGAGCTGTTCGACCGGGTGCAGGCGCACCTCGATGGCAGGGTCTACGCCCGCAAGCCCGCCGATCCATTCTTGTTCCGGCGGTTCGTCAAATGCGCGTCCTGCGGCCTGTCGCTTATCGCCGAGCGCCAGAAAGGCTTCGTCTACTACCGCTGCCATAGCGCCTCATGCCGGGGCACGTCGCTTCGCGCTGAGCGATTGATTGATTGCGTGCGGGACAACCTCGACAAGCTCCGGCTGGACGATAGGGACTTTGGGGACGTTATGGCGGGCCTCCGCCAGCAGGCGGCGGATGAGCGGGCAGCCGACGCGGAGCGCATTGAGCGGCACAACCGCGACCTGGCGCTTGTCGAAGAACGCCTCGCGAAGCTGACCGATCTATTAATCGACGGCACGATCGACCGGGACATGTTCAATCAGCGTAAGGAGCAGTTTCTGCTCGCGAAGCGCACCATTGAGGAAGAGCGGGCGAGGAAAGCAGGCTCGCAGACCGAGCGACTCATATCGAACCTCGAACTCGCTCAAATGGCTCTACAGCAGTACGATTCGGCGGGCGATCCCGAGCGTCGCGAAATGCTCGCGGAGATGACCTCGAACTTGGTCGTACGCGGAAAAGAGCCTGAGTTTCCCATGCGTTTGCCGTTCGCACGGCTGCGGGAATTGTATGAATTGAAGCGTTGTGACCCCATTCAAGCACAACCTCGAACTTTTCCTCAAAAGGCAGGGTGTTCGAGCGAACACATTTTACGATCCATAGCTCCACACCTCGGACGCTCCGATGAGGGAAGCGGCACAGTGGCGCGAGGGGGCTTGCCACGCTAACCTTTAGGTATGGCGGGGGCCCCTCTTATGCTTGCGAAGATTAGCCGCGCAACCGGCTTGGGATTGGTTTTTAATGATTTTCAGTGGCCGCATGGCACCAGCCCATTCAAGAAATTCAACCTGATTTATGGATGGAACGGTTGCGGCAAGACCACGCTTATGCGTTTATTTTCCCGACAGAGATAGCCACGAGCGCCCTATTGATGGCGTCCAAGCATGGGTGGAAGCTTGTGCGGACCTGCTCACGGAAATGAACGGCGGCGCGACTATCTTGCCGGTCGCCGAAGGGCGGTGGCAATCACAAAAGGGTACAAAAATCCTTGAAAACACAGTAGTCGTTTATTCATATCTTACCGACGCTGCAAAATTTGAAAGCAGATTCGGAGAATTTGCCGAGCTAGTCCACAAGTTTGGCAAGCATGGACGGCAGGAAGCCGTGATGGTTGAATTTTCCGGGGACGGCGGAGGCAAATTTATGCACCGTGCTTACTTCGTCGATAATTATGTACTTGCGGACTGATAGCGACGCCGAGGCGTCCTGAAGGTCCACTTTGGAAGAAAAACGGTTTGAATAATTAGTTGTGTGTCGCTTGGCTGGCTTCTTCATCGTTGGGGGCTACCATGCAGCTACTCCTTCGCCGTGATCAAAAATCGAGCCTCATGGGCAAGGCCGTATTCACGCTCGACGTGCGAGCCCAGATGTCCGAAGAGGAGCGGGAGGCGACGCGCAAATACAAGCTAGGCGAAACGGTACTGTACCTAAGCCATGACGTGCCAAATGGCACCGGTCTTCTTGGCCTCGCCTCGACACTCGCGTGGAAGGCCGTCTCCCTCAACATTCAAGTCAAAGACCTTGAGCGCGGCAAGACGATCGAGTGCAAGGACATCGTCGAGATGCTGGCGATCGAGGAGCATATCAAGGAAGCTGCGCGGACATTCGTAGCGGTGCTCGCTGCCGCCGCGACGTTCGGCGGCGAAGAAGAGGTCGCCCTGTAGGCTGCCAGCGGTGGGTTGGAACAACAACCTCACGAGCTGGCTGTCGGGCGGCACCCGAGCGCGCGAGCTGTCCCAGACTCGCCGGGAGTGGGATGCGGTCGAGGCGCTCTGGCATCGCTCAAGGCTTGCTACGCGATCCGACACGGAACTGGCGTTTGCCCTTGTTAACGAAGCGATTGATCGCTTCGGGCGCCGGCCGAACGCACCGCTGGTGGTCGATCTCTGCCTCGCGGTTGACGACCTCTTATACCTCGAAGACGTAGAGCCGCTTGAGGCCGACTGGGACCTTATCGATTCCGACATTTCAGTCGCGGTCGCCGTGCGCGCCATGCTCGCGAGACGCCGCCGCTGGGCGAGTGACTTCGAGCGGTTGTTCGCCGCCTTTCGTGAGCCGCTTATCTCGTGGTGCGTTGCGCAGTTCGAGCGCCTGCCCGAGGCGGCGTTTGCCGACGCCTTGGGCGAATCGCTGTTCGAGGTACGATTGCTCGACGTGCTCGACGACCCGGCTACCGCCGTAGAGCAGGCGGTGGTCTTGCCGTACACCGACGAAACGCTCCGCTACGACCTGTTTTCGCGCTTACGGAGCCATCTGGAGCGCCAGCTCGTTGTCGCCTCCGGCTTCCCGCCATTCACGAACCCCGCCGAAGTTGAGGACCGGCTCAAGATGCCCGCTACGCAGCGCGGCAAGACGCCTGACGAGCTGGTGGAGCTGTATCTGGCGGGGACGCCGTTTGCCGACATTCTGCGTCACCCCATGCTGTTTGCGGTGCCCGAGGAGGCGCGCTTCGAGCACTGCCATATCGTCGGCGGCACCGGGCACGGAAAGACGCAGCTCCTGCAGCGCATGATCCACGCCGATCTAGTCGCGGCGCGACAAAGCCGGCGATCGGTCGTCGTGATCGACAGCCAGGGCGACCTCATCAACAAGCTGCTGCGGCTCGACCTGTTCGCCCCAGACCAGCCGGATAGTCTCTTTAACCAGCTCATCCTTATCGATCCTAGCGACGTAGAGCGGCCATTTTCGCTCAATCTCTTTGATGCTCATATCGATCGCCTGAGCGACTACCGCCCGGTTGATCGTGAGCGGGTGCTCAACGGCGTCATCGAGCTGTACGAGACGTTCTTCGGGGCCCTTCTGGGTGCCGAACTCACGCAGAAGCAGGGCGTGATATTCCGGTATCTCGCGCGCCTCATGCTCACCATCCCCGATGCCTCGATCCACACGCTCATGGAGCTGATGGACGACGGCCGAGCGTTCCGACCGCACATGAAGAAACTCGACGGGGCGGCGCGCTACTTTTTCGAGAAGGAGTTCTTTCACCCGTCGTTCTCCGCCACCAAGAAGCAAATCCTGAAGCGCCTGTGGGGCGTGCTTTCGACGCCCGCATTCGAGCGCATGTTCTGCCAGCGCGAGAACAAGCTCGATCTGTTTGCGGCGCTCAACGACGGCAAGATCATCCTCGTCAACACCGCGAAGGATCTTCTCAAAGACGAAGGGAGCGCGATCTTCGGGCGTTTCTTCATCTCCATGCTGTCGCAGGCGGCGCTTGAGCGCTCGACGGTGCGGCCCGACGAGCGCATCCCCACTTTCGCCTATGTAGACGAAGCGCAGGAGTACTTTGACGACCGGATCGAGACGATCCTGTCGCAGGCCCGCAAGTACCGCGTATCCATGACGCTCGCACACCAGACCCTCGACCAACTTTCGCCAAGGCTCCGCGCAGGCATCTTATCCAACGCGAGCCTCAAGTGCGCCGGCGGCGTCTCGAACCGCGACGCTAGGGCGCTTGCGCCTGAGCTTCATACCACCAGCGAGTTCATCGAGAGTATGCGGCGCCGGAAGGACGCCACCGAATTTGCCGTGTGGCTCAAGAACGAAACCCATAGCGCGCTGCGGCTAACCGTTCCGCTTGGCTTCCTCGAGCGGCAGCCAATCTCGTCCGAGGAGGATTTTGCCGCGCTTCTCGCGCGCAATCATGATCGCTACTGCGGCACGCTTTCTGACGTGCTGTCCTTTGGCTCAGGGGATTTCGCCGAGCCGGAGCCCGTTGCGCCTATACCGCGCAGGGATGTGACTGACACCGACATGCCAATCCCACAGCCCCCGCCCATTCGCGTCGTGCGGCCGGCGTCAGGCTCAATGCCGGTACCCAAGCGCGAGACCGGGAAAGGCGGATCGCAGCACCGCTACGTCCAGCACCTCATCAAGGAACTCGCCGAAGCCCGCGGCTTCCGCGCGGTCGTCGAGGAGCGGGTCGAGGGCGGCGAGGTTGATGTGGCGCTCTATCAGGGCGACACGCGCATCGCGTGCGAGGTGAGTGTCGCCAATAGTGCTGCCTACGAGGCCGGGAACCTCGCCAAATGCGGTGCGGCGGGATTTACGCACGTCTGGGCTATTGCGGCAGACGCGAAGCAGCTCCGCGCCATTGAGGCGCGGTCGCGCGAGCGGCTGACCGAAGAGGAGATAGCCTGCGTCAGGTTCCTCATGCCCGATCAGCTCGTTGATGCGCTTGATGCCGTGGCGCTGCCGCCTCCCGACGAAGCGAGCATTGTTCGCGGGTACCGCGTGAAAGTCTCACGCGCGAAAGTCGATCCTACCGAGGCGCGCGACCGGCGTGCCGCCGTTGCCCGCGTTATCGCCGGCTCGCTCCGAGGAATGCCAGACAGCTAGGCACTATGCGCCACGCGCATAACTGGGTGCCGTTTCAACTGGCGCGGCACACGGTACCGTGCCCGAGGACCGTACCTATGCGCTGCCCCCAATCCCGCTCGCCCACGCCACCGTGCGCCGGAATCATCCGGCGCACGGAGCCTGGGAGAACAGGGGTGAATAGATCGCGCATCCGCGAATTGAACGACGCCTTTCGCACGAGCCTGTCTGGTGGGCAGGTCTACACGACGCCGGGCGTCCGAGCGCTTCATGCGCTCCCCGCTATCGTCGAGCGAGTGCGAAGCTATGGCGCTTTCGACCAGGGCAATGATCCCCACGGCGAGCATGACTTTGGAGCGTTTGACCACCGGGGGCATCGCATCTTCTGGAAGATCGACTACTATGACCGGACGCTAAAATGGGGCAGCAGCGATCCCGCTGATCCCGCAGTAACCACCCGCGTCCTGACCATCTTCCTCGCGTCTGAATACTAACGGCCCTTCGGGGCCGTTTTCTTATGCCGGCCTGCGCCGCCGGGCTTTCCATGCATAACTGGGTGCCGTTACACGCGGGCAGTCAACTGCGACGCTACCGCTATGGACGATCGCGCTATCTCGTATCTCGGGCTCACGAAATTCAGGGGCACGCACACGCCCTTTGGCATCCGGCAGTCCGACCGTCGCTCGCACCTCTACGTCATTGGTGCGACGGGCACCGGCAAGTCGACCTTGCTTGAACATCTTGCGCGCCAAGACTTGGCAAACGGCCGCGGCTTTGTCCTGATCGACCCTCATGGCGATCTGGCTGAGCGCCTATGGGCAGATAGCCGCAAGCGCGAGGGCGTGACGTACCTCGACGCGGCCGACCCCGCGCAGCCCTTTGGATACAACCCGCTGCGGCGGGTGCGCGACGACAAGGTGCCGCTGGCGGTGTCGGGCCTGATCGACGCCTTCAAGAAGCTCTGGAGCGACGCATGGGGCGTGCGGATGGAGCATATCCTACGCAACTGCCTCTATGCCCTCATGGAGCAGGGCAGCGCGACGCTTCCCGATATTCTTCGGCTTCTTTGGGACGACCTGTATCTCCGGGCCGTCGTGGCCCGAACACGCAACCCGATGGTGCGGCAGTTCTTCGTAAAGGAGTTCGCCAACTACGCACCGCGCCAGAAATCCGAGGCCATCGCACCGATCGAGAACAAGCTCGGCGCGCTGCTCACCGATCCGCGCCTGTACCGTATTCTCGTGGCGCCCGAGCAGCCGATCAGCTTCCGCAGAATCATGGATCGGGGCGAGGTACTACTCGTCAACCTCGCCAAAGGCCGGCTCGGGGAAAACAGCGCAAACGTGCTCGGCGGTCTAATCGCCTCGACTATCGGCCTCGCAGCGCTCAGCCGCGCGGACGAGCCGGTGACCCTACGCCGACCTTTTCATGTCTATATCGATGAGTTCCAGTCCTTCACGACGCTCGCCTTCGCGTCGATGCTGCCAGAGCTTCGCAAGTACGGCGTCGGCTTCACGCTTGCGCATCAATACCTCGCGCAACTCGCGCCTGAAGTGCGTCATGCGGTGCTTGGCAACGCCGGAACGATCCTGAGCTTCCGGGTGGGTGCTGAGGATGCGGCGGCCCTTACCAGCGAGTTTTCGCCTGCGTTTAGCACGCTCGACCTCATGAACCTCGCCAACTTCGACTTCTATCTGCGCCTCATGATCGACGGCGCGCCGAGCAAACCTTTTAGCGGACAGGCCGAAAGGACGGTCGCGGCCTGACCGTATCAGCCATCGTGCGGCATGCTTCCGGCGAACCGTCTCAGTTCCACCCTGTCCTCTGCGGTCAGGAAGAAATGGCGAGTAGGATACGTGCCATCGACTGTCTTGCTTACGTGTCGATCGTCGATCTTCGAGAGCATGATGGCCAGCGCTGGATTGAAGCGCCGAACACTCCACTCGGTCGCGTCATGAAGGGCCGGAATACCGATTGTGCCGTCCAATTCAAGCGCCCGCCGCGCCAACGCAGCGGCGTCGGCAGTCGGATCACTGCCGAGCGTCAGCGGATCGAACGTGGCGAACAGCTCAAGTTCGCAGTGCATGCGGGGGAGGCGCCCACCGACCAGGTCGATTGTGGAGATGTAGCCATCGACGCCGAGTTCCGCGATGGCGTCCCGAAGCGCTGGCAAGGGAACGTCGGCAAAAGCAGCAACCAAGGCGCGATCATCAATGGGGTCCGGCAGTCCGGTTGCGGATTCCGTCGTGATGTGGCTCCCGACCCGAAATGCCAGCGGCGTGAGGTGGAGCTGCGCCGCTTGACGATCAATGCTCATGGCGACGTCATCTTCTTCCGTATCGATAGGACGGTGCTCAACCGGCCCTTCCACCGCGATGGGCGCGCCCGTTCCGGCCAGCCAATCGTCAAGCACATTGACCACTTTCTGCGCGAGCTCGCCGAACACCCGAATATCGGAACCTACCAAGCGGACGGTCTGCCCCACCTTCGCGGAAGCGCTATGCTCGGCAAACTTCGCATCGATGATGCCAAGGTTGTGCCCGATGATGTGGCGCTTCTGAATGTTGAGCTTGAGCGTCGCTAGCTCGCTAGGGTCGAGCGTCGCATACGGGTCTATGCCGAACTCCGCGAAACGCCTTTGCCCCCGTTCGATGTTCTGAAAGTCATTGCCTGCCGATGGCGTGGCTGTGTCGGGCGCTGCAGCAATCTTTGCGTGGAGATACACCGCTTTGAGGGTTGCCTCAAAACCCGTCAGCACATCCTCGTGCGCGTTTCCGAGGAGTCGGTACGCCAGCTCGCTTCTGCCCGCATCTTGCCCCTCTGCGAGGGCAACCTGTGCGGTCACTAATTCTATCTCTCGGGCGAAGTGGAGCCGCAGGTTAGGCGCGCCGCAGTCCGGGCAGAACAGGCCGATTGCGTAGACTCCGTAGTCGCGTCCGCAGTGATCGCAAATCAGCTCGCGCAGCAGGTCTTGCCGGTAGAAGCGAGGTCGCGTCCGACGAGGCCCGTCCACTTTCATGCTCATCTTGATGAGGCTGTTGCGCGGCTGCCGCTGATTGAAACCCGCAGCCATACGGCTCAATTCGGCCCGAATGTCCTCCGCAGCAGCCGCTTGAACCATCTTCTGGGCGGCCTTGATGTCGTCGGGATGCGTAAAGTCCTGATCGTCGGCTACCACGCCGCTATAGGGACAAACGGTCTGCGGAGACCGTGGCGTCAGCTTCATGCGGGCTGTCATCTCGGGCGTCGCCTCAACTTCGCGCGCGACCTCGCCCATTAGAAAATGGCGCGGCGACGCCCGCTCGTTGGGCGAATGTCGGTACACACGTCCGTCAGGTGTCTTTGGGAGCGGCATCTCCAATTTCATGCGGCGGCTGGTCCCACCAGTTCGGTAGCGTTCGAGGTTCCGAAATCGCATCGGGCATCCTTGTCCTACCAAGCCTCTTCATTTGCCACAGGAGCAAATGGTCACTCTTTGTTCTAGCTAAAGGCGAGGAGAGTCAAGGATGCGAAGGGAAGGCGTGGCGTCCTCAATTTCCGGTGCATTGCGATGAGAATGATCGCTCAAACTATGAATGCCCAGGGCAGGCGCGCCCTCGAGTCGGCACTCCTTGATGCAGGTGCCCACTTGTTGGTGCACATAGCCGGATTGGCCCCGCCAGCCGAAAGGGTCGGTCGGCATCGAAAGCAAGCGACTGCGAGCTTTCGCCCAAGCGGTATGCCTCCGAAATGAATGGAATTGCGTTTAGAGCTTACTCGAAGGAATGTTACGAATCCGCTCAGATCGGGGGCGGTATGAAGAGCACATTCCTGCACAAAGGCTTGCAAGCATTAAGCTTTGCTCTTGCTGGGTTCTTTATATGTATAGCTGTCCCAGCTGCGGCGCAGCAAATGGTCGGACAATGCAACGACGCGACGCGAGGGCAAGCTTTCGCTTTCTACTCAAACTACTACACGCACCAAATCGGAAACCCTGGCAACGGCGGCTTCGCTCAACGCGATCCTTCGTACATGACGTTCCTCCGCTTGCCGGCCGCCAATCCGATGGTGAACTCGTACTTTGTAAGGTGGGATGGAGGCCTAGTCGAAATCACTCAGGGCGTTGGCTGGCGGGTGATCGGCGGATGTCAGTTTCATCCGAACTTCGTGCAACAGAACCCTTTCACTAACATCTACTCTCCCCCGGCGATTTCGCAGCGCCTCGCGGTGCAGACCCCTTCGGGCGAGATGCCGCTGCCACAGACATTTGCGAACGAGTACGTACAGCGCCCCTTCGGCGTTCCGATGATCACCACAGAGGGACGCGCCCTGCAGTGCTACCAGCAGGCGGGCGGTTCGCGTTCCACGTTTGGCGACTGTATGGTCAGAGCGATGGCTGGCCAACGGGAGCGCGCCGCTTACGATTGTGCTCGTCGCAGCGATGGTGAGGCCGCCATGGCCTTTTGCATGGTAGGGGCCCTCGGCGGAGCGAGGGAAAGACAAATCGCGCAGACCCTGACAGCCTGCCAGAGCCAGTATGGCAGCGACTACTCTCAGTATCCGCTCTGCATGGCGGGTTCCAACGTTGACGGCGATGCGGGGAGGCTCCTCCAGTGCGTTCAGCAACAAGGGAGCCGCGGACAGGTCTCAGTGCTTGGCACCGCGATGTGCTACGGTGCGGACAAACTCGAGATGAATACGGAGATGCAGATCGCGGTTCAGTGCGCGGTTAGCACCGGTGGCGAGCCAATGGCATTCGCAGGGTGCGCTGGTGGTCAGCTCACGGCGATGGAGCTCAATAAGTGCTTTACCCACGGTGTTGGTGGTTCTGGATGCTTCGGTCCGAACAACACAATTGTTCAAGCGCTGCAATCGGCGGGGTCGGCAATCGGCCAACACTTCGGCCCAAACAATGATCTGGTCCGGACGTGGAATAACGCCGTCAACGATGTCCGCAATGGACCTGGACCGAACCATGAGGTCGTGAAGGTCTTTCGGAATGTCGGTAACGAATTGCGTAACGCGCCGCAGAACGTCGCAAGCGCGGTTAGCCGAGCTGTCCCGAAAATCAAAATCAAGTGGTAAGAAGGCATCGAGATGAGGCGCGGAGCGTGTCGCTGAACCCTTGTGCCTTTCTTTTCGCGCTTGCCCTTTTTTGCCTTCCCACGCCGGCCCACTCATGGGGCCGGACGGGGCACGTCATCTCGGCTCACATTACAGACGCAAGGCTCACACCGCAGGGGCGGGAAGCGATATATTCGATCTTGGGGTCCCGGACCCTGGCCCAGGCGGCACTTCATCCGGACGAAATGCGTGGTGACCCGGAGCCCTTCTGGCGTCGTATTGCTCCCGCTTATCATTACGTGACTGTTCGTGGTGACTCAGATTACGATGCGACCCGCCCGCCGGCAAAGGGGGACGCGGTAACGGCGTTACGACTTTTCTCGCACAGATTGTTGGACGAGTCCTCTACGCACGAAGAGAAGTTCGTCGCCCTCTCTTTCATCATTCACATCGTAGAAGATCTCCACCAGCCGCTCCACGTCGGCAATGGCCTAGATAGGGGCGGTAACGACTATCAGGTCAGTGCGTCGGGGGTGAACACAAACATGCACGCGCTGTGGGACGAGGTCATACTTACTCTCGGCGGAATCGGGGAAGGGAGCGCCGACGAGTTGAACAATGCGATCACTGAAGCGCAAGCGCGAGAGTGGTCAGTTGTCGATCCCACCGTCTGGATCGCGGAAAGCCTTTCTATCCGGAGAGGCGCATATCCGGTGAGCCACCGAGTCAGAGAGGACTATCTCCGCGACAACTTGAAAGTTGGCCTGACCCGCATTCAGCAAGCGGGTATTCGGACTGCTGCCTATCTCAATTGCCTCTTCGACCAGCGTTGCGCTCCGGGGATGGAAGCACTTCGCGGAAAAGGCGGTCATCCATGAGCCGCCTGTTCCGTCTCTGCTTCTTGCTTTCGTTGGCGCTCATTTCCTCGCAGGCCCGCGCACAGGGTGTGCTCGAAATCATGATCGTCCGCACTTCCGAAAATGCCGCATCCACCACAGGCGAACTTTATGTCGGTGGGCGCTTCGTAGCGCATACGCTCGAGCTGCCCTGGAAGGAGAACCGTAGCTATATTAGCTCAATACCAGTCGGGACTTATTCCTCGCATCTCCGCTACGATAAGGCGGACGGATGGCGCATCCAGATTGACGGCGTGCCAGGTCGTTCGGGCGTCCAGCTTCATGTTGGCAATTACCCCTCACAAATCGAAGGATGTGTCCTTGTTGGGCTAGAGGTATTCAACGCAGACGATCGTCTGGGAAGAAGCGCTGAAGCATATGCGGCTCTCCGTCGAGCTTTCTACGGCGCCGAGGACCCGCTCCTGACACCCAATAAGGCCATTAGAGTCACGGTAAGGTATCAACCTCGCGCTACCACTCTGCGTTCTGCTGCAGGAGCACTTTGGCTATACGATAGCTCGGGGCGCTGGTTTTACGGCCCTGATCGAGTCCTGCAGACCGAATATCGGCGAGATCCGAACTACATTTTCATCCGTTACCATGGGCCAAACTTCTTCATGCGCTTCCCGCTTCACGGCGGCGGCGCTATGGATTCGTCGTCGCGTAGGGACGGGCCCTGGTTAGGTGGAGAGTCAGTCATCACTCGGGAAAATTGAGTGATGTTCCGAACAATTGACCGCCTGACCCGTGCGCACCCGATTGCAAGATCGCGACAAAGTGCTCAACCGCTAGGGGAGTACTGTCCCTGCTCGCTTTGAGAGAGATGGTGGGCAGCGGCACCCCAAGAAAATCGGTCTTGCCGAACCCCTCGTCCAAATTTGCTATCAGGGCTATCGGTACATCGTTCGCGCTAGGGAAGACGATGATGCCTAACCCGCGCACCTCGAGCTTGCCTCGTATAGCTTCAGGCGCGTGTGCCACGAGCACATCGCCATCACATCTTATGGCGACGACGTCGTCGGCGATGAGAACCGCTCCGCGATCAATGAGGCGAAGCGCGAGGTCCGATTTGCCTGAACCAGAAGGTCCAACAAACAGCACGCCTTGGCCGCCAATCGAAACTGCAGAAGCGTGGATAAGCATCGTGCCATCTTCGGCGGTTTCGCGGATGATTTTCGGATGCACGACGCTGGCTAGCATGTGCGGCGCGGCGATGCATAGCCGCACCGTACTGCCGGCTATTGGGCGTTATCAGGCGGCGGAGTCTGACCTGACCCCCTGTTTTTCCTCCATGTGCGAGTAGAGTCCGGCCCATTCGAAGGGACGGATTAGATGAAGCGGAAGCGGTTTTCGGACGAGCAGATCATCGGCATCTTGAAGGAGGCCGATG